>Ga0210050_1000153_pt1 | contig 93357 bp, 87 predicted proteins | sample CryGey132114_all_FD_185463 | JGI IMG/M metagenome (GOLD analysis project Ga0210050, IMG submission 185463) | Groundwater microbial communities from aquifer - Crystal Geyser CG22_combo_CG10-13_8/21/14_all (SPAdes) (version 2) | ecosystem: Environmental > Aquatic > Deep subsurface > Groundwater ... | reverse complement strand
CTTCCGCCTCCCTCCTGATTATAAGTTTGTCTCAGGATAGAAAGCTTAACGTGAGTGGTACTCTTTTACTCCGCCCTACCAAAAAATATCAACGCTTCAGTGGTACATTATTGCTCCGCCGTTCTCACACCTGTCAGGCCGTGAATATAAACTCCGGCTGAAGCCGCACGGTCGGGAGGCAGACCTTGCGAAATCAAACTGGCTACGATGCCCGTCAACACATCCCCCGAACCGGCGGTGGCCATGCCTGCGTTGCCGGTGGGATTGATGAAGCAGCGTCCGTCGGGGCAGGCGGTGAGGCTGTCGGCTCCTTTCAATATCAAATAGACATTGTGATTCCGGGCAAATTCGAGCGCGACCTCGATTTTGTTACTCAATATATCATTGACAGTTTTTCCGGTCAGTCGAGACATTTCTTTGGGGTGGGGACTCAGTATTTTTATGGAATTGTTGGCGTTGAGGACTTGGGTTTTTCCTGCAAGCGCGTTGAGGGCGTCGGCATCCAGAACGATGGGCAATTGCAATTCTGCCAGAAGCTGAGCGACCAGTTCGACTGTTTCAGGATCATTGCCCAGTCCCGGTCCCAGTGCCAGAGCAGATTTGTTTTCACAAAGTTTCAGAATCTGATCTTTTGCTGAAAGGGCAATGCCACCGCTTGATGTTTGAGGGAGAGCGACAGACATGACTTCGAGCGGATTGAACTCGACAGCTTTCTGGCATTGCTCTGGCAAGGCCAGAGTTGCAAGCCCGCATCCCGAGCGTAAGGCAGAAAGAGCGGTCAGTGCTCCCGCCCCCGCTTTGCCCGGCGATCCTGCGACAACGAGAACATGCCCATAACTGCCCTTGTGGCTGTCTGCCGGGCGGATGGGAGTCCAAAGATTGAGATCCTTTTCTTCAAGTTGATGAACCTGAATTTTTTCTGCCGTGACAGCTTGTGGAGGAATGCTGATATCGACGATGCGTACTTCTCCCATAGCCGATGCGGCTGGATAGAGAAAATGACTGCGTTTTGGCAGTGCAAGTGCAACCGTCAGATGGGCCTTGATGTGTGCTCCGATCAAACTACCGCTGTCGGCATCGATGCCTGAGGGGATGTCGAGCGCGACAATGTATTTTCCCGTTTGATTCAAAGACTCGATCACGGTTTTATAAAATCCATCGACCGCTTTGTTCAGACCCACGCCAAAAATAGCATCGACGATCACATCGGCATGACGCAGATGATGTTTGAGCGAAGACCAGTTGTCGGGAGAAACCGAATGAATATCCAGTCCCATATTCTTGGCAATGTTTGCGTTGACGGCAGGGTCTGCTTTAATTTGTTCAACAGTGCCGAGTAAAATGATTCGGACATGAGCCCCTTTATTGGCGAGATGTCTTGCGACGACAAAACCGTCGCCCCCGTTATTCCCTTTACCGCAGACGACGATGATTTTTTTGTCGTGCAATAGCGGAAATTTTTCCTCAATAATGCGGGCAGATTCGCGTCCCGCATTTTCCATGAGCGCAATACCGGGGATACCGATTTCTTCAATGGCACGCCGGTCAATGGCCTGCATCTCTTTTGCAAGGGCAACGTTTATCATGGCAGGCAGGCTAAAACTTCAGACGTAGATGGAATAGGGGTAGTCCTCGGACAGTATCAAATCCGTTTCCTCTCGGGTGGGTGCCAGACCATTGATCACTGCAAATTGTGTGGGGCAGTCGTAGCCTTTTTCAAGTTTTTCCTCTCCCGTCATGGCATTGTACTGGTCGGGAGTCAGGAGGAAGACGGTATTTTTGAAATACTCATGAATAAATAATTTAATGCGGAGTGGCTTGCCTTCCAGTTGAGGAAGTGTATTATTTCTCTCTTCGTTGTTATCATGGTTATAATTGAAGGCGAAGCGTATTAAAACGTCGTATATAAAACAATAGTGATAAGTGTTCATGTGGTGCCAACCACTTTTCGAGATCAAACCCTCCCATAGTTTATCGAGAAGGGTTTTCATGGTCTGGGCGGTACCCACAGGATACAAATGAGGATAAAATTTTCTGCCGTCTTCCAGCCAGAATTCGGGGAGTTGGCGTACCAGAAAATCGATGGTTTCTTTTTCCTCTTCGAGTGCCGCTTTTAGCAATTCAAAAGGATCTATTTCCAGACGTAAAGCAGAATGGGGCGCAGGATCTTCAATCTGCGAAGTTGAAGTGTAGATGTTTTTTTTGAATGCCAGCATAACAAAATATTGAAGTTGTTTAAGGACGACTTTGTGAATTACTAGAAGGCAACGTCCTTATTTGTTAAGGGTTGTTCGTGATTAAAAGTAAAAAACAAGGTGAAAGTGATGAAAAGCTCTCACCTGATTATATAAAATGTCCTTAATTTGTTTCAGTTTAAGACTACCGCAAAATTCAATAGATTGCCAGTCTCATAAATATTTGTGGAGGATACTTTGAAATCCATTTATGAAATAACGTTAAAACGTATCGACGGTCAAGAGACGAGTTTGTCGGATTATAAAGGGAACACTCTTTTGATCGTGAACGGAGCATCTAAATGTGGTTACACTCCGCAATATGCGGACTTGCAAAAACTACACACTACCTATAAGGACAGAGGATTAAAAATTTTATTGTTCCCCTGCAATGATTTTTTAAATCAGGAAGAAGGGGCGGAAAAGGAGATAGAAAATTTCTGTCAAACAAGATTTAAAGTTGAATTCGATTTGTTTGAAAAGGTCAAAATTTTGGGGAGCAGTCCACATCCCCTGTATCAATATTTGCAGGATTTCAATCAGCCTGCAATTTCACCCGGAGGCATTAAGTCTTTCTTGTTCAGAGGTTTCAAAAAACTGGCTTATTTTATGATGGGGAAACAACCGAAAACACCGGGTGGGGTTCAGTGGAATTTTCATAAATATCTGATAGGTCCAGACGGTGAGTTGAAGGCTCATTTCTTGAGCGAAATGGAACCTTTTGACCCTGCGTTGATTGCGAGAATTGAAGAGCAATTGAGCAAAAACTCATAAGGTCAATTGCCCCGTTGTGTCGTAGGGGTCTTTTTCGCAAGGCAAAAGTCGAATTTCATTGGGAGTGGGAATGAGTTTGTTGATGACTCCAAACAAGCAGGGAATTTGAAACAAAGGGCTTTCTTTTTCTTCAGGTGACAGTGCGTTGAAGCCTTCAGGAGAAATAAGGAATGCGGTCGATATAAAGGTTTCTTCCAAAAATCGGTCAAAATCAATAATTTCGCCGTCCATTTCGGGAAACATTTCCATGCGTTGGTCAAAGTCTCCATAGCTGTATTCTTCTATCATTCCGTAAAGTGTATCGAAGAGATAACAAAGGTGATAGGCGTTCATATGCAACCAGGTGTTTGTTGTGACCAATCCTTCAAGCAAATTTTTGGAAATGGCGTTGAGAGTTTGCACTCCACCAAATCGAGAGGCGTGAGGAAATAATTTCTGGAGATGATCCTGTTGTTCTTCCTCTTGCGCCAGACCTATGAAGACACGGCGGTCAGATACCAAAGCGTTTAAAAGAAAATCATAATGAGACAAGGGTATGGGTGGATTTTCTGGATGGGACTCTTGTTGAGGGGCATATATATTTTTTTTAAAAATCAACATGGCATTATCTATCAGGGGATGGGTGAACATAGGTTTAATGTATTTTGATACTAGCATAAGCGTGCCGGGAGGGAAGAATCATTCGCTATGAATATTGAAAATTGGAAATCAGAAGGCCCTGATACGATGTTGATGGGAAAACAGAGAGACGAATTTCTGCGCCTTTACCAACGATTTTTGGCCGAGAAAACAAAACTTGAATGGGGCAGAATCCAATCTCCTCCGGCAAGCCGATTGGCGGATTATCAAACTCTTGCAGAGCCCTCAAAAAACACCGCGACGGAAAACTATTCACGTTTGGTCGTTTGCAAGTTAAATGGAGGATTGGGAACGACGATGGGATGTGGTCAAACCAAATCCTTGTTGGAGGTACGTGAGGGGAAATCCTTTCTGGATTTGATTTTTGATCAATTGAAAACGGTAAACCAGAAATTTTGCGCCGATATCCCACTGCTTCTGATGAACAGTTTTTATACAGATCTAGAAACTCGGTCGGTGTTGAAGAACTATTCAGGAAAAGTACGCTGGCAAACTTTTTTGCAAAATAAGTTTCCGCGATTGCATGCAGACACAGGAAACCCATTGAGTGAAGACGAGTATGGAGAGGAAGCTTGTTATCCTCCGGGGCACGGGGATCTTTTCTTTTGTCTGGAAGAACAAGGGATTTGGGATTCCCTGGTGTCAGAAGGGCGCGACATTCTTTTTGTTTCCAATTCCGATAACCTGGGAGCATTGCCCGACGATAAAATTTTGAATCATATTGTTGAAAATAATATTCCCTTTTTAATCGAAATGACTCCCAAAACCATAGCGGATGTCAAAGGGGGTACGCTCTATGTTGATAACGACCGCTTGAATCTTCTTGAAATAGGTGCGGTTCCCGAAGAACATTTGTCCGAATTTTGCAGTCAGCAAAAATTTAAAATATTCAACACTAACAATATCTGGATCAATCTCGTGGCATTGCGAGAACAGATGGTAAGGGGTGGTTTTGATTTGGAGGTTATAGGCAATAGAAAAATGGTTGGAGATACTCCCATCATCCAACTGGAAACCGCGCTCGGATCAGCAATCAATCGCATTGAGGGAGCTTGCGGGATAGTTGTCCCTCGGGATCGGTTTTTACCCGTGAAAAAGACGAGCGATCTTTTGCTACTTCGTTCGGATTTGTTCATTTTTAAAAACGGCGTGCCCGAAAAAAATCCTATCAGAAAACTAGAAGGATTGCCTGAAATCCGCCTAGGGGCGCAGTTCGACAGCCTTGAAGACTTTCAAGCAAGGATTCCCATTCCCTTAAATATTATTGATTTGCGATCCCTTGTTATAGAGGGAGATGTCCGATTTGAAGGGGAGTGTACTTTGACTGAGGATGTGGAAGTAATTGCGGATCAAAAGGCGATAGTGATTCCCAATAAAGCTGTTATTTAATATAGGAAAAGAAGAAGTAGGTTTGTAGGCATTGAATTCCACCGTGGCAATTCATCCGAAATAATACAGGTTTGAGAAAACGATGAAGCCGGAGGTTTATTGAATCAGATATCCTGTCTATGGGGTCAAATCTTTATTTAATATATTATAGATACTTAGCGTTTCAAACGATGCTGTATGGAATTGTCTGCTCAGGGAATATTGCTGATGCCTTTATCAATGGTATTGCCATTTGGGAGCGTTGAATGGACCGACTTGCTGGTAATTCTTTTAATCTATTCATTACGCTGATTACGATGGTAAATTATCACTGGTGTCTCCAACTCATAATATTCAAAAAACTTTGATTCAAGAGTGTATAGAAGGCATTTATTTTGTTAAAAAATGTATGGTAAAAAGGGTTGACATATTGCGCTATGTAGGTGTAAATTGCACCTATATTAGGAAATAAGACTACATGAATCGGTGTTTAATTGCTTAGTCTATGGTTTCTTTAACGTTTAACATTGTATTGCTATAAAGATTAATAATTCGGTTTGTTTTTCTGAAACGGCTTAGGGGAATAAAAGTAGAACCTTCTTGTTAACTAGAATAAGGGAGATTGAAAATGAAAAAAATTGTAATGATGGTTGCAGTTGCATCAGTTTGTTTTGCCAGCTCGGCTTTTGCAGGTAGTTTGAATCCGGGTGACTCTGTTTCTTGTAATAATGCCAACAGCATTACCTTGGAATCAGCTGGAACTCCTGGTGATGATCGTGGTGCTGCAAATGCGGCTGTTTGGAAATCTTCAAATTTCACAACAGTTGCTATTTCATTGAGCCCAAATGATGATCAAGGCTTTCCTGGAGAAGGTGCTGCCGGGGCCCATAAAACAGGTGTTGATCCTCGATATACGATGGGTCGAAAACAGGTTGTTTTAACAAAGCAAACCGAGTTCAGCCGCGGTGATTCCATTGGCGACATCAGTGGCGAAGTTCGAATCACGAACATTGGCACGGTAGGTCTTTCTGTAACCTGCGGTTAATCCATTAGGAATTGACGGAGCCCGGAGGGAATTCATTCCCCTCCGGGCTCTTTTTTTGTCTGAACCTTGTCGTGTTGTGTGTGTTTGAGGGCTTAGCGGGCTGTGTTGCTGGATGTGGATGCGAACTGAAAAGCAACTTGATATAAAGAATACGGTATTTTTTATAAATAAGCAGGATTAGATATAAAATAGTAAAATTATTGCGGCAAGCAGGCATCGGTAGAGGACAAAAGGGGTCAATCCAAACCTTTTGACTACCCCCAATAGCAGGTGTATTGAGCCCAGTCCAACCAGAAATGCTACGGTGCATCCCAGGCCGATCACAAAATATTCATTTCCCTGTAAATTTAGTGAAAGTGAGAGCAATTCGTAGACACCAGCCGCAAAGATTATGGGGCTTCCCAGAAGGAATGAAAATCTTGCCGCTCCAGCCCCGGACAAGCCACAGAGCAATCCGGCACAAATGGTGATTCCTGAACGAGAAGTTCCTGGAATAAGTGCCACTGATTGGGCTATTCCTATAAATAAAACAGCGTATAAACTTAATTTTCTGATGTCATGCACCGTCTCCGTGCTTTTCTTGCTTTTTTGGTCTGCCCAATAAAAGATGATCGACCAGAAGATCAGATTGCAGGCAACGAATTGTGGGGAGCGTAAATTAGTTTCAATCCACTCTTGACCGAAAAGGCCAGCGATTCCTGCTGGAAAAGAAGCGAGAATGATATTTCGAGAGAGTTGGTGCATTTCCTCATCATGTTGAGGTCTGAAAGCACTTATCGCCAGCTGTGTCAGGTCCTTCCTGAAATACACAAGGATAGCAAGGAGCGTTCCAAGGTGGAGAATTGCATCGATTTCTAACCCCTGATCTTTATATCCAAGAATTTTGGGGACAAGGATCAAATGACCGGAACTCGATACCGGTAGAAACTCCGTCAATCCCTGAATGATTGCCAGGACGATGATTTGAAAGTAGTCCATTTTTTATATATGCTTTTCGAAAGAATAGGTGTAAAGAGTAACTAAATTTGAGAGTGTCAAATCATTTGGGAAGAATAGTCAATGGTGCTTATTCAGGTGGAGTGTAGCTTTCTCTTATTAACTGATAAAACATCCTGATGTAGAGTAATATAATAGCATGACTCCGGTCGAATCTGTTGCCGGGTTTATGGATTTATGCTATGTTTCGTGCGTTTGCTTTCATACACTGAATAAAATATTGGAAAATTATGTCATTTAAGGAATTTCCCCGGATTCAAAGACTCCCTCCCTACGTTATTGGCATTGTCAACGAGCTGAAAATTGAGGCGAGAAGGAGGGGGGAGGATATTATTGATTTTGGCATGGGAAATCCCGATATGCCAACACCCCCTCATATTGTTGACAAACTGTGTGAAGCGGCTCGTAAAGAAACAAATCACAGATACTCTCAGTCCAAGGGAATTTATAAGCTCCGTCTGGCAATCGCAGACTGGTACAAAAGAAATTTTCAGGTTGAATTGGATCCCGATTCGGAGACCATCGCTACCATAGGGTCGAAAGAAGGAATATCGCACCTTGCTTTGGCAATCATGAGTCCCGGAGACACAATTCTGGCACCCACCCCAACTTATCCCATTCATACTTACGCGTTTATTTTGGCTGGTGGTGATGTTCGTCACGTCCCAATAGGCGACGGTGAAGAGTTTTTTGAATCCTTACTTTCAACCTTCAAGAGTACGTGGCCGAGACCAAAAGCAATCATCATAAATTTCCCTCACAATCCTACTACGGCAGTTGTGGATCTGGATTTTTTTGAAAAAATTGTAGAATTTGCAAAAGAACATGACCTGATTGTCATCCATGATTTCGCTTATGGTGATATTGTTTTTGATGATTACAAAGCACCCAGTTTTCTGCAAGCCAAGGGCGCAAAAGATGTCGGTGTGGAATTTTTTACCCTGTCCAAAAGTTATAACATGGCGGGGTGGCGCGTTGGATTTTGCGTCGGAAACCGTGAAATCATACATGCTTTAGCTCGTATTAAAAGTTATCAGGATTACGGTATGTTTCAGCCCATTCAAATTGCGGCGACCGTTGCCCTGAATGGCCCACGGGATTGCGTTGAAGAGGTGCGACGGGTTTATAAGAGTCGTCGAGACGTTTTTTGTGACGGTTTGAATCGAATTGGCTGGAAAGTAGAGCCGCCCAAAGCGAGTATGATGGTGTGGGTCAAAATTCCCGACAAATACAAATCCATGGGATCGCTTGAATTTTCCAAATTATTATTGAAAAAGGCAAAGGTTGCCGTAGCTCCTGGTGCAGGTTTTGGTGAGGGTGGCGACCAACATCTGCGCTTTTCGCTGGTGGAAAACGAACAGCGAATACGGCAGGCAATTCGAGGCATGCGAGAGCTTTTTTAAATCCCCGTTAGAAATAGGAAATATTGAATGAAAACGATTCATGCCGGGCTGATCGGTTTTGGAGTCATTGGCTCTGGAGTTGTGCGTATACTGGAAGAGAGCAGAGAGTTGATTGCACGCCGTCTGGGTGCAGAACTGCGTCTAAAAAAAATTGCTGATCTGGATATCGAGACAGACCGGGGTGTGCCTGTCAGCCGGGAGCAATTGACCACAAACGTAAATGATATTCTTGAAGATCCCGAAATTGACATCGTGATCGAATTGATAGGTGGCTACGAACCTGCACGATCTTTCGTTTTAAAAGCACTGGAGAATGGCAAGCACGTAGTTTCTGCAAACAAGGCCCTTCTGTCCAAACACGGGGATGAAGTATTCGCATCGGCTGAAGAGAAAAATCTTACGGTGGGTTTTGAAGCCTCTGTGGGAGGCGCAATCCCCATCATCCGTTCCATTCGAGAAGCATTTGCCGCCAACCCCATCACTCTCATTGAAGGTATTGTCAATGGCACTGCCAATTACATCCTGAGCCGGATGTCCGATGGCTCCTGCGATTTTGATTCAGCACTACGCGAAGCGCAAGAAAAGGGTTTTGCCGAAGCGGATCCTACGTTTGATATAGAAGGCATAGATTCAGCTCATAAAATAGCTATCTTGACCAGTCTGGCCTTTGGAACTTCGGTAGATGTTGATAGAATACTTGTAGAGGGAATTTCAACGATAGGATTGGAAGATATACAAAGTGCCGCTGACCTTGGTTTCAGGATCAAGCTGTTGGCGATTTCAAAATTTGATGGTGAAAGTGTAGATGTTCGTGTGCATCCCGCAATGCTACCCAACGATCACCCTATGGCATCTATCAATGGAGTTTTGAATGCAGTGAGAATCTGCGATCCGTGGATGCAAGAAAATGTTCTTGTCGGTCATGGTGCAGGATCATTGCCTACGGGAAGTGCTGTTGTAGGGGATGTTATTGAGATTGCACGAGGAATACTTTCTGGAAGTTCAGGGCGTGTAGCACCTCGGTCGTTCCCTCAAAAGTTTCGCCGTGATATTCCGCTTCGTGATCGAGACGACATCACTTCCGCTTATTTTTTGCGAGTCAAAGTGAATGACCAGCCGGGAGTGCTTTCCACACTTTCCGGAATATTGGGTTCCCATGCAATCAGTATAGAATCTGTCCTGCAAAAAGAGCGATGCGCCAAAGGTCGAGGCGTACCTTTAATGATAATGACGCATACTGCTAAAGAAAGAGACATGCGACATGCACTCCAGAAAATAAGTGAACTTGAGTGTGTTGATGAAAACCCCGTATTGATTCGAGTTGAAAAATGAGTAACGAGTTTTCCGCAAAATTCCAATGTATCAACGGTTGCTCCCAGCAATTTGAGTTAAGCGAGATCCTTTACCGTTGTCCAACGTGTGGAGATTTGTTTGAAGTTCAGCATGATATGGACAAGCTCAAGAAGAAATCCTCCGAAGAGTGGAAGGCTTTGTTTGAGAGTCGATATCGAAAACATGAGTGGCCTTACGGGAGTTCCGTCTGGGGTAAGAAAGAGCTGGTTTGCCCCAATGTGGAAAGTGAAAATATTGTTTCCACCTACGAAGGTGGCACCAATTTGTTCTGGGCCGAGCGTCTTGGAAAACAGATTGGACTGAATGATTTGTGGGTCAAACAGTGTGGCATGGCGCATACCGGTTCTTTTAAAGACCTGGGTATGACGGTACTTGTCTCCATGGTCAAACAGATGATTGCAGACGGCAAGAACATCCGCGCCGTAGCCTGTGCTTCTACCGGAGATACCTCAGCCGCATTGGCGGCCTACTGCGCCGTTGCAGGAATACCCGCAATCGTATTTCTGCCCAAAGATAAAGTCTCTCTGTCTCAACTCGTTCAGCCCATCACCCACGGAATCACAACGCTGTCACTCGATACCGATTTTGACGGATGTATGAAACTGGTTCAGGAAATTTGTTCCAAAGAGAATATTTATTTGGCAAATTCGATGAACTCATTGCGGATTGAAGGACAAAAAACAATCAGCTTTGAATTGGCGCAACAATTTGACTGGGGTACTCCCGATTTCGTGGTGGTGCCAGGAGGCAATTTGGGCAACGTGAGTGCCATTGGAAAAGGCTTTAAAATGATGTACGATTTGGGAATCATTCAGAAATTGCCCCGATTGGTATGTGCTCAAGCCGCTAACGCTGATCCTTTGTACCAGAGTTATAAAGATGGCTTCAACAGTTTCAAGCCGCAACGCGCTCAAAAAACACTGGCATCGGCCATTCAGATCGGCGACCCGGTCAGCGTGAAGAAAGCCATTCGTGCTTTGCAAGCCTTTGACGGTATTGTCGAACATGCTACTGAAAATGAATTGGCCAACGCCGTGGGTCGTGCCAATCGAACCGGATTATTTTGTTGTCCGCATACGGGAGTTGCGCTTGCGGCATTAGAAAAGCTGATCCAGCGTGGAGAGATCAAGTCGAGCGATCGGGTTGTCGTCATTTCCACCGCGAATGCTCTGAAGTTCACTGATTTTTTATATAATTATCATAACAATTCCCTGCCAGGGGTTGAGTCTGAGTGTGCATTTTCATCCATTGACTTGCCCGCAGACTATAATCAGGTTCGAGATGCTATTTTCAAGGCGATTGATTGAAGTAGCGAATTTTTTTAAATGAAGAAGTTAGTCGGCAATTCAAATAAAGTTCAATAGCCGAAAAATTTTAATAAAATCACTATGGGAAGGTTAGTCCACCATGTCTGATATAAAAAATGTTGTAATCATAGGTTCTGGCCCGGCAGGCCATACCGCTGCTATATACTCGGCTCGTGCTGATCTTAGTCCGTTCATGTTTGAAGGTTACCTGCTGGGAGGGTCCGCAGGAGGGCAATTGACAACGACAACGGATGTTGAAAATTATCCGGGTTTTCCCGAAGGTATTCAAGGACCCGAGTTGATGCAATTGTTCCGCAAGCAAGCGGAACGCTTTGGCACAGAGATGGTTGGCGAAGATGTGACTGAAGTTGATCTGAATCAAAGACCTTTTGTGATCAAGAACGAAAATCGCGAGATCAAGGCGCATTCCATCATTATTTCGACCGGGGCCACCGCAAAGAGGATGGGAGTTCCCAGTGAAGAGCGATTGTTTAATAATGGAATGTCGGCTTGTGCTGTGTGCGATGGCGCATTGCCATTTTTCCGCAATCAACCTCTCATGGTGATTGGCGGCGGGGACACCGCAGTGGAAGAGGCAAATTATTTGGCCAAGTTTGGTTCCATCGTTTATCTGGTACATCGTCGGGATGAATTGAGAGCTTCCAAAATCATGCAGGAACGCGCGAAAAATAATCCTAAAATAAAGATTATCTGGAACAGTGAACTGGTAGACGCCATTGGCGATCAGTTTGTCACCGGAGCGCAGATCAAAGATGTTAAAACGGGTGAAACTCGAGAGATAGAGTTGGCAGGTATTTTCTATGCGATTGGCCACACCCCGAATACCTCCATCTTCAAGGACTTTATTGAGCTGGATGAAACGGGATACATCAAGGTCAAACCAGGGACTCAGGAAACAAATATTGAAGGCGTATTTGCCGCGGGCGATGTCCACGATCACAAATACCGGCAGGCCATTACTGCGGCGGGTACAGGTTGTGCCGCCGCCCTGGAATGCGAACGTTGGCTTGGAGATAAAGGCCTCATCTGAAAGAGTTTTTGGGAAAGACAAAATGGATTCTAGCGCGCCCTTAGACCCTTCCCTTTCTGAGATTACCAGAGCACTCGAAAATGTTCTGGCAAACAACGATCCAAAGGCAAGGCTGGAAAATTCTGTAAAAGGTGGCGGTGAGCTGGTGACTCTCATCAACATCCTTTTAGACCGAGCCGAAGCAAGCTCGGTCCGAAACGAACAACTCAAAGACTCCCTCAAATCTCAAATAGCGGTAAGGACGCAGGAATTACAAGATCGCGTTGCTATGTTAGAAACCGCGCTTCGTGAAGCTGAAGTGGCTAGCAAAAGTAAGTCGATTTTTCTCGCCAACCTGAGTCATGAATTGAGGACGCCACTCAATCACATCATTGGATACAGCGAATTATTGAGCTATTCGGCCGAGGATGAAGGGCTCGAAAAGTGGGTTCGGGATTTGGGGACCATTCAAAATTCCGGCCAGGAAATGTTGACATGGGTCGAAGAAATTATAGATCTTGCCACCATTGAATCGGGGCGTGGAGAGATCGAAATTTCCAATGTTCCCGTTTCATTGTTACTCGATAGTATCGTCACCTGCTTTCGCATCAAAGCCGAAGCTCGTAATATTGAGTTTGAGGTCAATTTAAAAGAACCTCTGGGTGAAATTCTTTCAGATCATAAACGTCTCCATAGAATTTTGAATCACCTCATAGGCAATGCCTTCAAAGCCGCAGAAAGAGGAAAAGTGATTTTTGATGTCTATAGAGAATGGGTCGGCGATGTAGAATGGATAGAATTTAAAGTCGTTGATACCGGAGCCGGAATCAACCCGCGTATTCTGGAAAATCTGTTCAAGGTTTATCACGACACAGACTCCAGTCTTTCCAGCAGTTTTGGTGCAGAAGCATTGAACTTGGCAATATGCCATCGCCTGACCTTGGTGATGGGAGGGCACATATTTGCTGAAAGCGAGCTTGGCAAAGGCTCGACATTTACCCTTCGTTTCCCAGTAGATATCAAATCTCACCTTGAAAAACCTCATGTAATTCGTGCTACGAATCGTTTGATGGACGATATTCTCAAGCATTGAACCCAAGTTCGTAAAAAATACCTCCCAGCTTGACAGTTCGGTAATTGGATTTTATTTGAATAGTACCGGAAGAGATTTTTATGCCGGCTGGATTCCGCTCCAAATTTGCATCCGATTTATTAACGGGCAACAAATGTTTGAGGATTGGCTTATGTTCGCATGAGTTTTTATATTCATCAAAAATCTCGCAAATTTATATTCAATAAAATTAAGCGATGAGTGAGCGGACACTACTGGTTTTATTAAAAAATCAGAGAAACAATTTTTTCGAGGTTACTTATGCGATTCGAACAAATGACAATCAAACTTCAAGATGCCCTGCAATCCGCACAAAAATTATGTGAAGATAAAAACATTCAGGCCATCGAAAGTGAAGCCTTGATATTGGCTTTGCTGGAAGATGCTGAAGGTGTAGGAGCGGCTCTTATCAAAAATATTGGCGTTGAACCCGGTGTGTTGAAAAACAAGTTGCTTGAAAAGATCGGGAAATACCCAACCGTTTCAGGTGTCTCAGGGCAAAGTTACATCTCTGCGACTTTGAAGGAAGTTCTGGATCAGGCCTTCGATGAATCGAAGAAGATGAAAGACGAGTTCCTTAGCGGCGAGCATATTTTCCTGGCCTTTGCGCAACACAAAAAATGCAATGCCGATTTTAAGGCCCTCGGTATCACCTATCCGTCTTTGCTGAAAGCACTGCAATCCATTCGCGGCAGTCAGAGGATAACCGATCAGAATCCAGAATCAAAATATCAGGCACTGGATAAATTTTGTATCGACCTGACCGAACGAGCGCGTTCTGGCAAGCTTGATCCGGTCATCGGGAGAGACTCTGAAATTCGTCGTACCATTCAAGTGCTCAGCCGAAGGACCAAAAACAATCCTGTCTTGATCGGTGAACCGGGCGTTGGAAAAACAGCAATCGTAGAAGGACTGGCTCAACGGATCAATCATAAAGATGTGCCCGAGGGTTTGAAAGATAAACGCATTCTCATGCTCGATCTGGCGCAAATGGTTGCGGGTACGAAGTATCGAGGAGAGTTTGAAGATCGACTTAAAGCCGTCCTCAAAGGGATTGAAGACCAGAATGGACAAATCATTCTTTTCATTGATGAGTTACACACTCTGGTGGGAGCAGGTTCTGCTGAAGGCTCAATGGATGCCTCCAATATGCTCAAACCCGCGCTGGCCCGGGGTGAATTAAGGTGTCTGGGCGCAACGACCTTGAATGAATACCGTAAATACATTGAAAAAGATGCCGCTCTTGAGCGACGTTTCCAGCCCATTCCCGTTTGCGAACCTTCAATCGAAGACACAGTGTCCATCTTGCGCGGACTGAAAGAACGTTACGAATTGCATCATGGTGTGCGCATTCAGGATGCGGCGATCATTGCCGCAGTGCGTTTGTCACATCGTTACATCGCCGATCGTCAATTGCCGGATAAAGCGATAGACTTGATCGATGAAGCGGCGTCGAGTTTGCGAATGCAGATCGATTCCATGCCTGCAGAAATAGATCGTCTGCAACGGCGGACCACTCAATTGGAAATTGAAAGGGAAGCCCTTAAAAAAGAAAAAGATCCAGAGTCCGAAAATCGGCTGATCGTCATTGAAAAGGAAATCAAAAAACTTAAAGATGAAAACGATGCAATGCGTCAGCAATGGCTCGACGAGAAAAAAATCATCAACGAAAAACGAGCACTGAAAGAAAAAATCGAACAGGCGAAGCAGAGTTGTGAAAATGCCGAACGTGAAGGACGGTTGGAAGAAGCCGCTGAATTGAAATATGGAACGCTTCCGCGTTTGCAGGAAGAATCTGAAGGGTTGATTTCCCGGCGTGCAGACATTCAGCAAGAACGACGAATTCTCAATGAAGAAGTGGGCGAGGAAGAGATATCAACCGTCGTTTCCAAATGGACAGGTATCCCCGTTGAGCGCATGCTCCAGTCTGAAAAAAACAGATTGCTGAACATGGAGAGTACGCTTCACAAGAAAGTGGTGGGGCAAGATGAAGCGGTTGGTTTGATATCGAATGCCATCCGTCGTTCGCGATCTGGTTTGCAGGATCCGAATCGTCCCATTGGTAACTTTTTATTTTTGGGGCCGACGGGTGTCGGAAAAACGCAACTTGCAAAAACACTTGCCGAGTTTTTGTTTGACGACGAGCAGGCAATGGCCCGGATCGATATGTCAGAGTTTATGGAGAAACATTCTGTCGCTCGTTTGATAGGCGCACCTCCAGGATATGTCGGTTATGAAGAAGGTGGTTACCTGACCGAACATGTCCGCAGAAAACCCTACAGCGTCGTTTTGTTTGACGAAATAGAAAAAGCGCACCCGGATGTCTTCAACGTTTTTCTGCAAATTCTGGACGAAGGTCGTTTGACCGATGGACAAGGTAAAACGGTTGATTTTCGCAATACCGTCATTCTCATGACCTCAAACATCGGGGGTCGTATGATCCATGAATTTGGGCAGAAGGTGGCCGATCAAGAAGAGCGAGAGGGTGAAGTCCGTCAGGATTTGTGGGATGCGGAGTTTGAATCGGTACGAACAGCGATTGGGGAGGAATTACGAGAACGGTTCCGCCCTGAATTTCTGAACCGGATCGATGATATCGTGATCTTCAGAAACTTGAGTCGAAAACAGATCAAGGAAATCGTTGAAGTTCAATTGGTCGAATTGCGCAAACGTTTGGATGAAAAAAGGATGACGATTACATTTACGGAAAAGGCTTTAGAGAAATTAGCCGAGAAAGGTTACGATCCGGTTTTTGGAGCGCGTCCGCTCAAGAGGGCGATCCAGAAATACATTCAAAATCCACTTTCCACCAAGTTACTGGAAGAAACCTTTTGCGAAGGCGATGGCATCACAGTCGATTGCAATGGTGAAAGCGATGTCTTTCAGTTTGATAAAGTGAAAATTGATAAAAAATGATTCTCTGACCTTGACGAAAGTTGAAGGGGATTTTATTAAAACGAAGAAGGCAATTCTCCTTTGATGCAATTTCAGTGATAACTAGCACAGACAAAAACGTCGAATCCAGCGACGACGTTTCCACTGGCGGAGGGCGCAAGCTCTCCGCCTTTCCTTTTTCAGGATTGCAAACAGGAAAAAGGAAGGTGTGCAATTAAAGGAATGTTGTCTAGAAAAGGCTGAGGAGGGGGTGATAATTTTTATTTGCCAGATGGGAGGATCAGCGGCTGGCAAGGCCCAATGAATCTGAAGAGTCCTCTACCCCGTGCGGGGTAGAGGCTTATTTTTTTCTAAGTGTTTAGAGAGCTTTGGCGATGGTTTTACCAAGGTCGGCGGGGCTTTTCACTACTTTGATGCCACACTTTTTCATGATTTTCATCTTTTCTTCAGCGGTTCCTTGACCGCCGGAGATAATAGCTCCAGCATGTCCCATACGCCGACCGGGAGGTGCGGTTTGTCCCGCGATAAAACCGATCACAGGTTTAGTGACGTGTTTTTTGATATAGTATGCGGCTTCGTCTTCCGCCGTTCCACCGATCTCACCAATCATGCAGATGGCTTTGGTGCCACGATCTTTTTGAAACAATTCCAAAGTATCAATATAGCGCGTGCCGATGATGGGGTCTCCACCGATGCCGACACAGGTGGATTGACCGATTCCAAGTTTGGTCAACTGACCCACAGCTTCATAGGTGAGGGTTCCACTGCGTGAGATGATTCCTACAGATCCTTTTTTGTGGATATGCGCTGGCATGATGCCGATTTTGCATTTGCCGGGGGAGATGACACCGGGGCAGTTCGGGCCGACCAGTCTGGAATTGCTGTTTTGAACGTATTTATAGACTTCGACCATGTCGTAAACGGGAATGCCTTCGGTGATACAGATAATGAGTGCCACACCTGCATCCGCCGCTTCGAGTATTGCGTCAGCCGCAAAAGGGGGTGGTACAAAAATCATCGTGGCGTTTGCTTTGGTCGAAAGTACGGCATCTTTAACAGTGTCGAATACGGGGACATTTCCTAAAACTTTTTGTCCACCCTTGCCGGGAGTGACCCCGCCTACCAGGTTGGTGCCATATTTTTGGCATTGCTCCGCGTGGAACATACCTTCGCGTCCGGTGATTCCCTGGACAATCAGTCGAGTTTTTTCGTCTACAAGAATGCTCATTGGATTGCTTTCACCACTTTTTGAGCGGCGTCTTTCATACCGTCGCCGACGATAAAGTTCATTTGAGAGGATTTAAGAATTTCGTGACCTTCTTCCATGTTGGTTCCTTCCATTCGCACTACGATCGGAACCTTCACGTTCAACTTTTTAGCGGCAGATACAACGCCTCGTGCGAGTATGTCGCAACGTAGAATTCCACCAAAAATATTGATGAAAATGGCTTTGACATTAGGATCAGACAAAAGAATACGAAAGCCGTTTTCGATCATTTCTTCATTGGCTCCACCACCGACATCCAGAAAGTTTGCGGGCTGTCCGCCGGAAAGCTTGATGATGTCCATTGTGGCCATGGCAAGTCCTGCGCCGTTGACCATGCATCCAATATTGCCTTCCAGCTTGATGTAGTTGAGTTTGAAAGAGCTGGCATCGACTTCCATGGGATCTTCTTCATCCAGATCACGGTAGGCGACAGTGTCTTTATGACGATGCAACGCGTTGTCGTCGATATCAAATTTTGCATCGAGGCAAAGAACCCGGTGATCTTTGGTGACCACAAGAGGGTTGATTTCCAGCATCGAGCAATCTTCTTTTTTGAAGCATTCGTAAAGGTTAATGATCAAAGGAATCATGACCTTCATTGCTTCGGGGGATATATTGAGTTTGAAAGCAATCTTTCGCGCCAGATAGGGTTTTACGCCAATGATGGGATCGACTGTTTCTTTGATAATTTTTTCGGGGGTCGCTTCCGCAACTTCCTCAATTTCCATACCGCCAGCTTCGCTGGCCATAATCAGGGGAAGACTGGATTCACGGTCTATGACAATGCCAAGATAAAGCTCTTTGGCAATTTCCATTCCCTCTTCAATGAGAACTTTTTTGACAAGTCTACCTTCGGGGCCTGTTTGTGGTGTGACAAGTGTCATACCCAATATGTCACCGGCAAATTTCTCAGCGTCTTTGGGGCTCTTGGCAAGTTTTACGCCGCCACCCTTGCCGCGTCCACCCGCATGAATTTGGGCTTTGACTACGGTTACCGGAGTGCCTATATCCTTAGCCGCTTTTGCGGCAGAAGATTTGTTGTCTATGACGATACCGTTTGGAACTGGCACCTTATATTTTCTTAGAACTTCCTTGGCCTGATATTCGTGTATCTTCATAATGGCTGATTGAGGTTAACTGGCAGATTTAAGATTCACCGTTTCTATCATAACGTTTATCGTTTTGTCAAAAAAAAGTTCTTCTTTTAATTACAATTGTACAGCAAGTTTTAAACCGAACAAGGTTCTTATGACTACTGTATTTACTGGCATGTAGCTGGCTCTGTAAATATACTGAAGGCAATCATTATGAATTCCTTTATTTCCTTAAAGGATACCAATTTGTATATGACGTTATTATGAATCTGATGGTATGAAATTATTTTTAGTTGGCCTGAATTTTTCAAATTCTTTTGATAGCTCCGGTTGATCGTGAACAGTATGAAACAATATTGGGTACAATTGCTGGTAACATAAGATTTTTTAAATTCGATGTCTTAAAGATCAAAAAACAGAGGTTTGAAATGACAATTGTCGTGATGGCAATATGAATGCATCGCCGGAAAAAAAAGAAATTCTTTGGGGCGTTTTATTGATGGGGCTGACGGGTTTATTGATTGGACTTGCAGTTCATAGCCCAATGTTGATGGTTGTTGCAGGCGTTTTAGGAAGTGTGATTGGTGGATTCGTGGGTTGGTTGGGTGGTCATCGGTTCATGCTCATTGTCTGCGCGGGGGCTGTTGTCGGAGCATTGTTGGGATATTCATCCGGGGACAGGGATATTTTGATCATTTCTGCCGGAAGCGGTGCGGCGATCTCGGGATTTTTGGGAGCTCAAATTGATCTGTTTTTTGGGAAACGCTAGGGAATCAATATGTACTTCAGAAGATTCCCCCACAACCTTTTGTGAGGGAATCTTCAATCCGGTGCAATCTTACTTGGCATCTCCCGTTTCGTGAACGCCAATTCTTTTGTAATCTGCATCTGTGAGCATTTTGGAACCTGAAGTATCTGCCGTAGCACCTTGACCTGTTATGCAAGCCGAGCAAAAAGCAAGCATAGCGAGAGCAATGATTAACTTTGGAAGATTTCTCATGAATGTCTCCTTATTAATTGTTGAGAATGGTTAGACTTTACATTAATTATGGATTATCGGCGTGTCATTATACTGTTTTTTTTTGAAGATGTCGCCTCAAAGTCGATTTTTTATCGGTAGGGAGGTGTAAAAAATCTGTTTTCTGGCCTCTATTGCACTAAGGCAGGGGAAATGTTTATTTTTTCTTTTATGTTTGCAGATTGAAAGGTGTCTTCTATTGTTTCCAGCACAAAATCTACGGGATGTATTACGGCCAGCCCGGAGTTTTCCTCAAAGACGATCCTGGCCTGACCGGTTTGCTGACTGATGGCGGTGTCGGAATAGGTCAGATAACCTGCAACAATTCCGATCAATCCCGGTTTGGTCACAGAAGAGGTTCCTCCGATGCTTATGATTTCAGGTTTATAGATCACAGGTCCTCCGCTGTTGCCGGGGAAGATCATGGCATCGATCAAGAAGTCGTTATCGTCTCGAGTCAAGGCAGGCTGAATGCGTGCGATGCAACCTGAACGAGCGATCACATAATGTCGCAACTTGGATGCAATGCCCATGGGAAAGCCCAGGACGTATACGAAATCTCCTTCTGACACGCCCAAAGTGGACATTTCCTGAGTGGGCATGAAGTGCTCGTCGGATTGAAAAAAATTATAGGGAGCCCCGCGTTCTTCCAAAAAATCTGCATCAATGCCAATGGCGGCAATATCAATTTCAGGATTGGAATGCCCTTTCCATAAGGGATCTCCATTTTTGCGATAAAGTGGGATATCGTAGTTTTGGGCGGTCGATCCATTCGATGGATTGAAGCGAACCACAAGGTCACCTTGATTGACCAGAACATGGCGGTTGGTAATTATGAAAATATGGTATCGTTTTTGACCGTTGGATTCGGTTTGGAACAAACGACCGACGAGTGTGCCAGTGCCAATCCAGGAGACTTCTCCTTTTGGGGAACGGGCACCAAGGGTAACAACACAGTTTAAATAGGATCTGGGTATGAGGGCCATACTGTTTATTCGGTTTTTTTTCTGTAAAAGTTAATAAAATCATTCAAATTGGGTGGGTTGTCGGGATTTTCAAAACTATTTATCGAAATAGTAATGTTTGTTGTAGGGTTTGATACTTTGGAACGACATAAGCCAATGTTGTTTGCAGGACGAAAAAACATTTTCTTACTTCAGTTTTTATCCATTTATAAAGCGGATGGATTTCGATAACCAATCTTAATGAAAAGTGTCCAATGAATAAAAAACAAGTCAACGGTTTCAACTGGATTAAAATGATGAACCGAGTGCTTTTTCTTGCATTCTTTTGTTTGGGGTTTTGGAGCGTAGGTATTGGATTTTCGTCGGCAGATGAAATTAAAACGGTTCGTGTCGTGGGGTCCACAACAGTGGCTCCGATTGCCGCACGGGCGGCTGAAGCCTTCAGCAAAAAACATCCCGGGATTCGGATTGTTGTCAATGGTGGAGGCTCTGGGGTCGGCATCAATGCGGTGGGTCGAGGTTTGGCTGAAATCGGAATGGCATCAAGGCAGGTGACGGATAAAGAGAAAAAAAACTTTGCGAGTGTTCATCTCACAGATCATATTGTGGGGCGAGACGGGGTTGCTTGTGCGATTTCTTCTGAGATTTTCAATGCCGGTGTCACTCAGCTCACTCGGGAGCAGATCGCAGATATTTATTCTGGAAAAATTAAATCTTGGAAAGCTGTGGGTGGACCCGATCGTCCTATTCTGGTCATTGACAAAGAAAAACATCGAGGCACTCGCCATGTTTTTATGGAGTACGTGTTCAACGATGTCAACGCCCGAGCAAAAGGTGCCAAACTGATTACGGGTTCTAATAACGAGGAAAGATCCAAAATTGCTCAAAGTGATTCTGCAGTGGGCATGCTTTCTGCCGCATGGCTCAATGCCGATGTGGAAGGGGTTGCTCTTAAAAAAGGAGATACATTTATTGCTCCTACCGTGGAAAATATACAGAGTGGAATGTACCCTGTTATAAGAGATCTGTTATTCATAACAGCGGGTGAGCCGAAAGGCATTTTAAAAGATTTTATTGATTTTGTGCGCGGCGAAGAAGGTCGCTCCATTGTGACGGAAAGTGGATATGTTTTCGTTCCTGGTTCCTGATCGTCGATGCCATGCCGATCCTATGTTCTGGATCACTGTGTTTTTTGCAGGATTGGTATTGCTGGTGGCGATTATTTTTTTCAGCTACTTGATATTTGAAAGCATGCCTATTTGGGAGCAGGGGGTGTGGGCATTTTTGACCTCGGTGGAATGGGAGCCTGCAGAAGATATTTACGGCGCGGGTGCGATGATTTACGGCTCTTTCATAGTCACGACACTGGCTCTTCTATTTGCCTTGCCGTTTGCGCTTTGTGGTGCGGTAACCGCTTCAGAGTTTCTATCACCCAGAACACGATTGGTATTCAAGGGGGCGATGGAGATCATGGCGGGTGCTCCCGGAGTGGTTTATGGGTTACTGGGTGCGGCTTTGCTCTCTCTTTGGATAAAAGATTTTTTTGGATTGATCGATGGCGCAACCTTATTCACTGCTGGAATCCTATTGGGAATCATGATTCTACCGACCATCATGACATTGGCCGAGGATGCGATTCACTCAGTTCCAGGAGAATATAGAGACACCGCTTTGAGTTTGGGACTCACTCCCCTGCAAGCCTTTTTAAAGGCCGTCGCTCCGAGAGCGTTACCGGGGGTCATTGGTGCTGTTTTATTGGGATTGGGCAGGGCTTTGGGGGAAACGATCGCCGTTATGCTGGTCATCGGAGGGTTGGACATCGTCCCATCGGGATTCGACTTGTTTTCCCCGGGACAAAATATTCCTTCCAAGCTGGGGCGCGAGGCGGCCGAGGCGATTGGTTCGGGCTTGCACTGGAACGCTTTGCTCGCGCTCGGTGCGGTCTTGTTTTTCGGAACCATGCTGTTGACGGGAGCGGGCTCTTGGTTATTGAGAAGAAATAAAGTATGAACAGAAAAATGAGAGATAACATTCTGCGCGGAATCATCTATTTGACCGCTTTTGCGGGGATGTTTATGATGGTAGCCGTTTTGTGGGAAGTGATTCAAAGAGGATGGCCTGCTCTGTCGCTGGAATTTTTGTTGCAACCTTCAAGTAATTTCGGAGCCGAAGGTGGTCTGCTCTATCAAACGCTTGGAACGATCATCCTGATGGCGGGCGCGGTATTGATTGGTTTTCCTGTTGCCTTAGGTTCGGCTTTATTTCAGACTGAATACGTTCGTTCCGAACAGGTCAAAACATTTTTTAGAGCGATCATATTCTCTCTGAATGCAGTGCCAACGATATTATTTGGACTCGCAGGCTATCTATTTTTTGGAGTGTATCTTGCGACCGGTGTTTCGTGGTTGACCGGGGCGTTGATTTTGGCAATCATGATATTGCCGACGATACAGGCCAGCATTCAATCGGCCATAGAATGCCTTCCTGAAAAATATCGCGAAGTGGGGATGGCTTTGGGCCTGACGCCCTGGGCATTGGCAAGGCGTGTTGTTTTGCCACAGTGCTGGTATGGTGCCGTGACGGGTGCATTGCTGGGTTTGGCACGTGCGGCGGGAGAAACGGCGGCGATCATGTTCACCGCGGCCGCTTTTTCGGGGGCGACCTGGCCGCGTTCGTTTGCCGATCCGGTGCCTACGTTGCAAACACATATCTTGGTGCTTGCGCAGGATTCAGCCGATGCGGTTTCCCAGACAAATGCCTGGGGTGCGGCATTGGTTTTACTCATGATCGTATTTATTTTGATTCTAACATCTCTTGTAGTGCGTAGCCGGTTTTCAATGGAAGCTCAACGATGAAAAAAAGCGAAGAAAACCTGGAATTCATCAACGTCGAAATCACCTATAATGGCAAGCCAGTTCTAAGAGATTTGTCTTACAATTTTTGCAAATCGGCAGTGACTTGTATCCTTGGACCCTCGGGATCAGGCAAAACCACTTTGCTCCGTTCTCTGAGTCGCTTGAACGATCGTATTCGTGGTTTTAAAGTGCGCGGTGAAGTGTGGGTTGCTGGAGAAGAAATTTACTTCAATGGTGTCGATGTTTATCACCTGCGCCGCAAAGTGGGAATGATATTTCAAAGTCCCTGCATCTTCCCGGCGAGTGTGTATGAAAATGTTATCTTTGGTTTCAAATACCACCACCCCGAACGAAAAAAAGAATATCCAAAAATTGCTGAGCGGTATTTGAAAGAGGCGTATCTTTGGGATGAAGTTAAGGATCGATTGCACAAACCTGCGCAGAACCTTTCCCAGGGGCAACAGCAAAGGTTGTCCATAGCAAGGACATTGGCCGTGGAGCCGGAAGTGCTTTTGATGGACGAACCGACAGCCTCTCTGGACCCGGTCTCCAGTGATGCGATCGAAAAGCTCATCTTTTCCTTAAAGGAAAAACGCACCATCCTTCTGGCGACACATAATATCGCTCAGGCTAGAAGGATTGCCGATGATATTATTTTCCTTTATGATGGGTCGATATGGGAAAAGGGGAAAGCCTCGGATTTTTTTGAACGTCCTGTGAAAGAAGAAACCCGAATATTTTTGGAAGGTGGCGGTTCCTCTCCTACCTGAATTCAGGATATCCACTGTAATTTTGAAGTCACCACTTTGTATTCTCGATACACTAGAAAACGAAACAGTGTGTTTGTATAATCCAAAAATATTTTTGGATAGAGGCTGAAATTTTTTCCTCAGGAAATTTGTATGTCTCAATCAGAATCCCGACGTTCAACAGGCCGTTCGAGCCCAAAAGAATCTCTGTCCACTCTCGGAGACGCATTGCGCCAGCAAGACCCTCAGCTTGCAAGGCGTTTTGAAGTGTTTCAGGAACTGGCAGAACCTGCGGCGCGTCTTGTTCAGGTCACCCACGATCTTCTTCCCTACAATTGGGAGGACCCTGAATTGTTTGAAAAAGGCATCGAAATCACTTCACAAGGACGTTACGCTGAGGCCATCGCTGTCTTTCAGCAAGTATTGGATGCGCAACCCGAAGCTTATCCTGCGCTCCATATGTTGGGCCATGTTTTTGGATGCTTGCAGAATTTCAGAAACGAGGCAGAGTCGTATCGAAGAATCATTAAAACGGGAGGCAATTATCCGCAAGTGTATTTGAGTCTGGGTCTGGCGTATTGGGAGCAAGGCAAGGATAAAAAAGCTTTGGAAGCTTTCATTAATGCCATCCCTCTGGCAACGGAATTTGCTGTGGTGGATTACTGGTTTACCTTCAGTATTGACCGCTTGCACCGGTTTTCGAACGACCGGAAAGCGGGCAAAAAAGATGTCGTCAATCGAGACAGATTGTTTGCAGATGTTTGTTATCTGACAGGCTTGGCCTATGTCGAGTATGGACTCCATGCATCGGCGCGACAGGCATTCAAAAAAGCCGCCGGCATTGATCCCCGGTTTGCAGATGCCTATTACGAACTGGGGCTTTTGCACATAAAAAAATTAAGGAATCCCAAACGTTCCGCAAAATATCTTGAACAGGCTGAAAGTTTATATATAGAGCAGAATGATTTGCACAGGGCCGCTCTGGCTCAGCATCTTCGTAAACCGAAGGATGCGGCAAGGAAGGAAACAAACGCTGAAGCCTGGCTGAAAGAAGGTTTGCGATTGCAGAAACGTGGGCAACACCAGTCTGCTATTGATGCTTACAGGACGGCTGTCAACTTGCAACCGGAATTTGCAGACGCGCATTATAATTTGGGAATCGCGTACGGCTGTCAGGTCGATGAAGGTTTCGCCGTTCATCACAAGGCGATTTGGGAATTCGAGTATGTCATCCAATTGAAGCCCGAGTTCATTCATGCGTACATTGCTCTGGGAGCCGCTTTTATAAAAAAAGAAGAGTTCGAATCTGCTATCAGGGTATTGGAAATGGGCATGAATATTGATGCAACCGATCCTAACCTCTACTACTATTTAGGGATTGCTCATAAATTCTGCGGTCAATTGACGGCTTCGGTCGATGCCTTGAAACGTGCGGTTGAATTAAAACCGCAATCGATTCCCATGCGGTTTTATTTGGGAGTTGTCCTGACTGAAGTGGAAAATTTTCACGAAGCCTGCGAAATGTTTCTTGAAACGGTTCGATTGAAACCCGACTTTGCTGATGGGCATTATTTGTTAGGCAACATTTTTTCTAATTCAATTAAAGATCAAGAAAAAGCAGTTTTCCATTTAAAAAAAGCAGAAAAACTATTTTTCAAACAAGAAGACTTTTCTCGATCAGAGCAAATTCGCGAACGGCTTGCTGGGTTAGACGGATGATCTTTTGCTTCCGTTTTAATAAAATGATCACTCTATGAAAGTATCCGGACAAATTATCAGCAAGAAGACGCTGGCAAGCATGCTGTTATTTTTTCTTGTATCTTTTTTTTTCACCTCCCATGCAGGATCATCCAGTATTGAAACCTTGAAAAAGGGGCACCTGCCTGCACAATCAGTGGCACGTAAGGCACTGGAAGACTCTTTGTACTACCGCTTCGATCCCTGGTTTGAAGTATTTGAAAATAGAATTCAATCGCTGACAAAAGCCCCGGAAACAGTGGAAAATCTTCTGGAGTTGATGACATTTTATTTTGCTTATGCGGGCATGCTGGGAGAAGTTTCTCACACTCTGGCATTCACCAGTCGCTATAAGCTGGATTCTGTTGCAAAGCCGTTTTCCTACTACAGTCAAAAAGCCAAGGAAACTGCAAATATTCTTTTAGACAAAGATGGATTGACCGACTCGCAAAGAGCAAAAGCATATCTGTACCTGGGGGGAGCCGAGGGATACATTGCCATTTTTGATTACGGGCAGGGCGATCTTTTATCGGCCATCGTGAACGGATTTCAGGCTGACGGGCATTTGGAGCAAGCCTTGCAATTGAATCCAGATCAGATTGAGGCGCATTTTGGTCTTGGCATGTACCGCTATGGGAACAGTCGCATTGGAGGCGTCAGTAATTTCCTCATGCAAGGAGGACGTGACTTGCGGTTGAAGGGGTTGAATCATATCGAAGAGGCCATTCGTTTGAATTCATCCTCGAGCCCTTTGGCTTATAAAACACTCATCTGGTTCAATATTGCAGAACAAATCAATCCTGATAATGCGGATCTGGAGCCAGGCGATCCGCTGTCTCCTGTACGGCGACGAGAGAGGGCCATCGAATTGCTGGCACAATTCAAGGCGCGCTATTTTTCAGATACTGCGCGGGAAAATTTCATTGGCAATAAAGAGTTTTACATGATGAGTGCTTTGCAGGCAACCTTGGATGGTCGTTATGAAGAAGGAAAAAAAGGATTTGAAAAAGTTTTGGAAATTTGTAAATTTCTGAAAAATGAAAAGAAAATGGCGATCAATCCACAATTGACAACTTCAGTTCAAGCAGGAATAAGGTTTTGTGATTTGATGTTATTGAACCCCTCTTTAAAGGATGAAATCAGTATTCGTTCTGCTTGTCTTAAGATTGACGAACAATTGGATTTTCTGGAAGGCGGTGGTGCCATGCTCGAATACGATGCAAGAAAAATCCGACATGAATTGCAAAATATTTTTTTCGAAGCTCTTAAAAAAACTTCTAAAAGACTTGATTGCTGAACGATGTTTCCCGATTTCTGTTTTCCTCCTTTTAAAACGGTAAGTTTCTTTCTTTATACGCGACTTTCTGAAAGCAGGTTTGATATGTTTTCAATTGGAGAAAAATATTCCTCTGGAGAAAGCTGTGAATAAAAAGTTCGTATTGCTGGCGGTTATCGCTATGGCCGTTGGATCATTTTTCTATTTTGATTTGAATCAATACCTTTCATTAGAGGGATTGAAGAATAACAGAGACCAGCTCCATGATTATTATGCCGTGAATGCATGGGGCATGATATTGGGATTCATTGGTGTCTATATAGTTGTTGTCGCCTTGTCACTTCCCGGTGCGACGATCTTGACCCTGAGTGGTGGCGCGATATTCGGGGCTGTTGCAGGAACTGCCGTTGTGAATGTAGGTGCGACTATTGGCGCAACGCTGGCCTTTTTGGCGGCACGTTTTGTTTTACGTGATTGGGTGGAGAAAAAGTTTGGCGAACGTCTTGCTCCCTTCAATGAAGGGTTTTCAAAAAACGCGATCAACTATATTTTGTTTCTGCGCCTGGTACCGCTGTTTCCTTTTTTTCTGGTCAACTTGTTATCTGGCGTTACGAAGGCTCCATTGAAGGTCTATTTTTTTGGAACGATGTTTGGTACATTGCCCGGCACTTTTGTTTATGCCAATGCCGGTAGCCGTCTGGCATCCATCAATTCACTGTCGGATATAGCCAGCCCCGGAGTATTGGGAGCCTTTGTTTTGCTGGGGTTATTCTCACTGATACCAGCTCTTTACCAACGTTGGAAAAGTCGAAACTCTAATTTACCGGCTCCTTCAACAGAGCAAAAGTAAACACAGGGTAAAGTACTAAGAGCTTTTTAGATTTCAGACGCGGTGGAGAAAATCTATTTAACCTCCACAAAAATACCAACAATCCTGTAATATATGCGTGAACAGATTTCTTTTTACCTTGCGAGGGAGTTTTTCGAATGGTGGATGAATTGGCCGCTGAAAAGCGGAGAGTAGAGGCTAATAAAAAGTATTTGGGAAAAGCCAGTCTGCGCGAAGCGGGCTTGTCAGAAGCGCGTTTGAATGGAGCTTTGATGAAGGAAGCCGATCTGGTACGCGCTGATCTTGCAGGTGCTAATCTTCAGGAGGCTGATCTGTCTCGTGCGGATTTGTTTCAAGCAGATTTGAGAAACGCCAACTTGCGTGGTGCTAATTTGAGCAAGGCTAATTTGAGCGAAGCCAATCTCAGCGGTGCTAATTTGACAGGAGCTATTTTAGGGAAAACGGATTTAACGGCCGCTATTTTAGAAAATACCGTTTGTGATATTGCCGATTTCAGGCAGGCAATTTTATATGAGGCTGAATTTGATTCGGCAAGTCTGCGTGGTGCAAATTTGAGAAAGGTTGATTTTTCTAAATCAAATTTGCGGAATTCACATTTGGAAGGAGCCGATTTGAGGCGTGCAAATTTTGATGGTGCGCATCTGGAAGGGATCAATTTGAGCAAGGCTGATCTCAGCGGTGCTACGTTTCATGGCGCAAATTTGACGGGCGCGTATTTGAGCGGAGCGAATCTGAACAAAACAGTTTTTACAGAAGCGAATCTCGCCGGTGCGGTTTTTCGTTACGCGCTGAATATGACTCCAGAGCAAATGCAGTCCGCGCACATGGATGAAACCACAAAAATTCCTCAGCATATCAAAGATAAGCCAATCCTGGGGACCGAGTGCTAACCTACGCGATGTATACCTGAATGCGATGGATGCCTGCGACTCCCGAAGGAAAGGCATCGCGCAAACCATCTTCTTGCCTGCCGCTGTACAAGTCCGTTGCTTTGACCGCCAGGTTGAAGGGGCCTCTGCGATAGGGTTTCCATTTAAAACTCCAGAAGACCCAACTGTATGGCGAGAGAGGTTTCTCCAACCGGGCGAGAGCCCAGGATTTCTCCCCATCGGTGGATACTTGCACGTACTGAATGCCACGGTCTCCTGAAAATGCGATTCCCTTGATTACTTGAGTTCGGAAGGGAAGCGTTTCCGCATTTTGGGGTGTATCGATTCGCGAGCAGATTTTTACCTGAGCTTTTTGAGTCCAGCCGCGCTCTTGCCAATAGCCCTTAAAAGATCCGCGTGATATTTCTATTTCGTTTAGCCATTTGACTTGTTTGATGCCATACAATCCGGGCAGGATGAGGCGCAATGGATAACCATGATCGCGAGTCAAAGGTTGGTCGTTCATCTGATAAGCCAGCAAGGCTCCCGGATGATAACCTTTTTTCAAAGGAATGCTTTCATAATAGCCGTCCCCGGCGCGCAGGATCAAACGATTGGCGAGAAATTCCGGGTCTGCTTTTTTAAGAAGTGATTTCAATGGCACGCCTGTCCAGCGTGCGTTTCCCATAGCGCGGCCGCCGACGGGATTGCCGATGCAGGTAAGGGTTGCTATTTGCTGGATGGATGGAAGTGCGCGGATTTGTGCCAGACTCAAGTCAAGTGAGTTAGCGACTTGACCGCTGATCTTCAAATGCCAGGGATCAATCGGATTGTCCGGCGGACCAGAAATGTCTTCAATGTAAAATTCTGTAACCGAGGTAATGGGCAAGGTTTCTTTTCTCTTGCTGATCACTCTGGGAACCATGTCGCCAAGGACTTTGAGCGGAAAAAGAATTAACAGAAAAAAACTTTGCAGGAGGAGTCCTAAAAAACGAAGACGGGTCATGGTAGCGGCGGTAAAACCGCCGCTAATAGCCATCGTTTACCCGCAACAGGAATCGCTTCCCGCAGGTTTTTCATCTTCTGGATCGTAGAGAGTGAAATGACCGGCATAGGGGGGAGCACTTAAAATTTCGGCGACATGGGAATCAACTTCAATTGGGGTGCCGACATGAAATTCAACCCCTCCGAAGGAAACATGCTCGAAGGGACCGTTGTATATTGCAATCAGAGAATCGCTACAACAACTGTCTTCGTTTTCCCGTGGTTTGTGGGCAGTCAGGGTGTAGGAGTAAAATTTGATGCCTTCAATTTCTTTCCAGAGATAATCTTTCTGAAGTGAAATACCGTGAAAGCCTATTTCCCTTGCTGTTTTGATGAATGCGCCGAGCGTCATGGCACCGGAAGCGCATTCGCCCCAGAGTTCCCGATTGTTTTGCATTTCCTCGGGAGCTTCTTTGTCCGCAATGATATCGGAGATAACGAAGCGTCCTTCATGCCTTAAAATCCGGAAGATTTCCTTGAAGACCTCTCCTTTGCTCACTGAAAGGTTGAGAACACAATTAGAGGTCACAAGGTGGACGCAACCGTCATCCAAAGGAATTTTTTCTAAAAAGCCGTGTTTGAATTCCACGTTTGAATAACCCAAATTTTCAGCGACCCGAGTTGCATTCTTTGTGGCCTTATGCAACATTTCTTCGGTCATGTCGATGCCGAAAACTCTTCCTTCAGGGCCGACAATTTTAGAGGCAATGAAACAATCAATGCCACCTCCAGAACCGAGATCGGCCATGAACTCGCCAAGTTTTAATCCAGCGCGATCCACGGGACTGCCACAACCGTAAGAAATTTCCCGGACTTCCTGGGGAATGTGTGCCAATGCATTGGGGTCGTAATCAGCCGGACAACACAAGCTTTCCTGTGTCGCAAGTGCCGCTTTGCCGTAAAATTCGCGAACATCCTCGCGAGTAACGGCTTTATTATTTTCAGTCGATCCGCAACAGGAGTCGTCATTCATGAGTGTTTCCTTCAAATAGATTCAAGAGTTGGTCTTAAGAGAGTGTTTGATTTTATATTTCAATTCCGGACGCAATGATACTTCATTTTTCAGATCCGAATCTTCAGCTCCCAGTTTTCTGGCCAGAGTTTTTATAATATCCAATTGTGTTTTGTAACATTGGCAGGCACCACAAATGGCCAAATGTATTTTGATGCGCAATTTCTTGCCAAGAGAAATGCGATGATCCATGCTCTCAGAAATAAGGGGAGAAGTGTCTTCGCAAGAAATTTTCAACTGTTTGAGTAAAGCCCCGATCATCTTCATGATTTAGTTTTTTTGTCTTCTTGTTTGCTGAGCCAATGGGCTTCCAAACATTGTTTCAATTGGTTTCGTGCGCGATGAAGAATGACCCAAAGGTTAGTCGGCTTGATATCAAATTCATTACAAATTTGAGTGGAGTCAAGGCCGTCCACTTCTTTCATGATAAATATTTGCCTGAATTTTTCTGGAAGCCCGTCAAGGCATCCTTGCAAGTGTCGCGCAAGCTCGTTATTTTCAGCGGCTTTTTCAGGGTCAAGGCCCCAGTCTTTGGGAAAAATTCTCCAATGCCCTGAAGTGTCATAATCAGGTTCGGTCGAATCATCGTTGTCAGATAGGTTGAAGCTCATAAGTCGTTTCTGACCACGAAAATGATCCATGATTTTATGCTTCAAAATTCCAAACAACCAGCTTTTTTCAGTTGAGAGTCCGGCAAAGTTGGATTGCGCCTGAATTGCGGCCATAAAAGTATTTTGTACAATTTCTTCTGCGGAATCCACATCTTTGACACGCAATAACGTGTAGCGGTACATGATGTCTCCGTAGCGATCGACCCACATATTGCTATCTAGTTTATGGTCACTCATTATGAGACAAAATCAGCGGGCATCTTTCGCAAATTTTTCTTTAAATGCAATTTCAATAAATTGTTTGAGAAATGATTTTGCAATGCGAGCTGGGTTGAAGGAAATGTCCATCTTGCGTTGGGCCAATTCAAATCCTGTAACTCGCAGGGCTTCCAGATCGGTTTCTCCCATCAACTCAATTTGTTCCAAGGATTCAGCTCCATATTTCAATTGGCTGGCGGCAGTCAGGGCGTAAACCTGTTCTTCAGGCACTTGTAATATATCAGCGATCAGCCGGTCAATGGCGGTGAGATCAGAGCCCCCTATAAGCAGGCCCAGAGGGTAGGGTGTGCCGTTGATGGGTCCGTTGCCCTGCATTGCGGTGATGCCGTCTACGATGGTGATGCCGGGCGCAACTTTCCGTGCGATCTCGACGATCAAGCGTCCAAATTTTACCTTATCGTTTTGCACCAGACAATGCAGAATGGGTTTGCGTTTTCCAATGACAACGCCAAAAAGATTTTTGATCGCGAGGGTCAGTGTCATTTGGCAATGCGATTTGACTTTGGGCAAATTGACGATCTGGTTGTAGTCGTTCAAAGATCCTGCAATTTTGAGATGAGGAATCTGCTCTAAAGTTTCCATGGCGGTTGGCCTTGTCAGTGATGTCAACCGAACGCCGTAGCGTTTTTCAAAGGGACCGTAACCGGCTTTTCGCGCGACCTGCTGTGGGCTGCCTAATGCAGGGCTGTCGGCAATATCAATTTTTTTAACGCCAAAGTCATTGAGGACAATGCAAACAGCCTCAACAACTTTAGGGTGTGTGACGACGCATTGCTCGGGTTTGCTGGCACGCAACAGATTGGGTTTCAGCAGGACACGGTCGCCAGAGCGAAAAAGGGGTGTCGCGGCAGAATGGATGGCAACGGTGTCGCGCACGAACGCAACGATGTCTTCCAGGCAATAGTCGGCTTGTTTTCTAAGAATTATCTTTGATTTCATTATTAACCCAAGAATCTGATTATACGTTTTAGAGCGGGAAAGGCAATGACCTCTATTTGATTTCTGCTACCCGATATAGTTTTTTATAGAGCCAGTAATTTCTAAGCACTTTTTTTACATAGTTTCTTGTTTCGGGGTAAGGAATGGATTCTGTAAATTCATCGCGATCCTTGATATGTTTGAATCGCTGTTTCCATTTTTTCAAAACGCCGGGACCGGCATTGTATGCGATCAATTTGTAAGCTTTGTTTTTTCCTGTCGATGCTTCCAATTGTTTTAAATAAGCCGCACCCAGTCGGATATTTATGCCGGGATCAAAGAGATCGTCATCCTCTTCCAGCGAAACTTTTGTTTTTTGAAGAGCATTTATCCGGCGGCCGGTTGCGGGCATGATCTGCATCAGACCCCGTGCTCCTGCAACGGATAAGGCTTCTTCTTCGTAGAGACTTTCTTGCTTGATCAATCCTTTTATAAAATTAGGATCGACTTTATTCTTTTTGGCCTCGCTATGGATGATATCCGTGTAAACGGCAGGATAAAAAGTTTTCCAGTAGTCGATGGGTAAGTTTTTCTCTTCTATCTCTCCGACATGGTTTCGATAAAGTTGCAAGAGTCGGACGGAGTCAGAGAAAGCACCTGCCTCATTATAGAGTTTTGCAAGCCAAACGACTCCAGATAAATTTTTCTTGAGATTCTTTTCGAGCAACTTCAACTCTTCTCTTGCATGGGCGAATAGTCCAAGAGAAGTCAACTCTTTGGCCCGCAGGACCCTTTGTAGTTCATCCTTGGTCACTGTTTTAGCAGGGATGATAGAATTTTTTTGAGCTGTTTCGTTGACAGCTGATTCCTGGAGACCGCGCAGGCCGTAGTAGGTGTAGGGAAACCGATCGTATACTTCCTGAAATAAGTTTTTGGTATTTTTGTCTTTTCGCTTTTCTGCGGTTTTAGCTTTCCAATACAGGTTATTGACGATGTAAAAGCCATCGGGTGCAAGTTTGGCGTTCAGTCCGAAGCGTTCCCAGGCCTTGTCGTATTCCTTGTTTTGATAATAGATCCATCCCAGTCGCCAGGCCGCCCATTGACCGTCATCTGTCTCACCATGTTGTTCGGCAAGATGGAGAAATTGTTTTCCAGCTTCTTCATAATTGGCTTTATCCTCGTGCATTCGGCCTAAAATATAATGTGATTTGACCGACCATTTACTGGTTGGATAATCTTTGATTATCTTTGCGAACAGTTCGTTGCTCTCTTTGTTCTGTCCAAGATTCCATTGATGCCGAGCGATTTTATACATTGCTTCGGGGATATATTTGCTTCCAGGATAAAATTTTATGAACTGCTGTAATGTCCCAATGGCTTCGGCTCTCTTGCCCAAGCCGGCTTCGGCACGGGCTTGAATGAAATAAAAGTCCGATGGAAGTGGAGATTTGTTTGCGGATATTTCTTGAACTTCATCCAGTACTTTTTTGTATTCGACTTTTTTGAGCAAGGCTCGCAGTCGATCTTCCGTTTCGTCAAGAGTCAACGGAACAGGTTTGAAACCTTTGATGCCTTGAAGCTTTTTTCGCTCTGCTTGAGCAATCTCTGCATTAGGATGATCGGGATGATTGATGAGTAATTGTTTTAAAATTTCATCGGCGTCTTTAAATTTTTTCAGAAAGATCAGGATTTGGGCAAGATGCAGTTCCAGTTCGGGTTCAATTTTCTGACTTTTTTTGAAAGTAGTGCGCACGGAAAGTTCTTTCAGAGTATCTTGCAAAATCTGAACAGACTCATTTTTTTTATCAAGAGCTTCCAGCAGTCTGGCACGCAGTTGTTGCGCCTCTGGATAGAGGGCTGTTTGCGGGAATTGTTTCAATAACGTTTCAATCTGATTGAGAGCTAATGGATATTCCTTCTGCAAGTTGTGCCATTGAGCCAGTTCGTAACGGATATAATCCTCTATCTCGGGATAGGCCTTAAGAGATGCCTTTAATTTTTCAAAGGCCGATTTCTTATTTTCTCTGACATCCAGGAGAGCTGATAAATAGACGGAACGTTTTTCTTGTGACGATGCGTCAAGCAGGGTGCGTGCTTTTGCCGAACGATCGTTCATGATGTGCTGACCGGCTTTTTGCAGTTGCGTTCTTTGTGCGAGGACTGCTTTTGGAATGAGAAATAATGAAATTATTAAAAGGATGGCAAGTGCTTGTGAAAATTTTGGGACGATCTTGTCACGCAAAGTTTCCGGTGTGTCTTCCGGTGTGACGGGTATGGAAATTGAGTTGGGAACTTTTTTAAACCAGGTGATCTGGCGTTTGGCATAGTGCCGGGTTTCCTGTTTTATTTTTTCTATAGCAGTTTCAAGGCTCGATTGCCCGTTGAAAAAGTCAAGAATCTGCTTGTATCCGATACTTTGGAAAGGTTTCAGGTTGGAGTCCCAGCCTTTTTCTAAAAGGGAGCGTACTTCCTGAACAAGACCTCGTTTTATCATTTGATCCACACGTTGATTGATATTTTTATAAAGCGTTTCCCGTTCCCAGTCTAATAGAAAAACCCGATAGTCATGGTTCGAATTTTCTGATTTTTCATTTTGATGCAGGTCGGAAAGTTTTTGATTCGTCTGATAGTAAACCGAAAGCGCACGTTCGATTCGTTGTGGGTCGGTTGGTGGTATTTTTTCTGCACTGACAGGATCAATTATTGTTAATTCAAGGTGAAGCGCAGGGGCCCCCCGCGTTTTGATTTCTTCCTGAATGCGGGCCTTGATAACTGGATCGATCTGTACCCCGCAGTCGTAATCTTCGGTCAATACTTTGAGATAAAGTCCGGTCCCACCCACGAGGAGAGGTGTTTTTCCTCGACTGCGGATGTTCTGCATCCTTTGCAGTGCCCGCATTTTGAAATCAAAGGCAGTGAATTCTTCGTCAGGCTCCAGAATGTCAATGAGATGATGCGGTATTCTTGCCATCAATTCTGATGCAGGCTTGGCGGTACCGATATCAAAGTATTTATAGACTTGCAAGGAGTCGGCACTGATGATTTCCGATTCGAGTCTTTCAGCCAATGCGATGGCGGTTTCGGTTTTTTTAGATCCGGTCGGCCCGGCTAATATGAGAATAGGAGGCATAAATGCTTTCCATGTGGGAGGTGTACAGTCCGTTTTCCTGATAAACGTAGAGTGGTGGTTCAATACTACAATCGGATTGCCTGCTTTTCAAACTTTCGAGTAAAAATATTTTTGCGGGAGCCTTGTTTGTTCCGTGGATAAAACGAAGCCGCGAAGGATACAGATCATTCTCTGGTAATTGCACCATGGCATCTGCCAGCCGTTTGGGTGGATAGGCGATAATGAAGCGACCTCCTTTTTTTAGCAAGCTGGCGGCAATACGTGACAGTTTTGCCAAATCGAGTTTCAATTCATGCCTGGCAATGGCTTTCTCTGAGTTGAGATTCATTCTCCCTGTATTGATCTGGCGATAGGGAGGATTGGACACAATGACATCAAAAGATGCTTTTCTCAATTGCAGAGCAGTTTCAAGAATATCTCCCTCCAGTATTTGAATGCGGTCGGTAAATCCTTTTTCTTCTATGTTTGTTCTTGCAAGTAGAGCGAGAGTGGGCTGGATTTCAGCGGCAATGAATTGGCTGTCTTGAGATTTGCTTGCAAGCAGAAGGGGAATGATCCCGCAACCGGTCCCAATATCCAGAACCTGCGATTCAGGGGAGAGGGTCAGAAAATCAGCAATCAGAAAAGGCTCAATCGAATAGCGATAGCCTTCAGCATTTTGTCTCAAGGGTGTTTGCACGGCGAGAATGGGTTTTTTGAATTTTAATACGATCGGATATCAATTGTGCAGGGAGAATGAATTGAATACCAGTATAAATTATTTTTCCGTTTCAAAGGCAATCAAAATGTAAAGAACTTCTGATTTTTTTATTTTCTTAAAAAGGCCATAAACTCTTTTTCTTATCACTCAAAAGAATTGCCGCTGTTTCGGATTGATAAATGATCGGCAAGTGTCTGAGTACCACCAGAGTCCCCTTTTCAGGTGCGATAATTTCTTCCAGAATTTTTCCCGACAAAGGATCTGTGATGATGCCGATGACTTCTCCTTGTTTGAGAAATTTCCCAACGGATGTTTTGGGTTGAAACAGGCCAGGGTTTTGATTGCGAATGATCACTTCCCTGTTTGATGTGAAGAAAAGCAGTTCACTATTTGCTTCAAACTTTTTGTTTTGTCTTAAAATTTTCAGGACAAGTAGAATGTTTAATATTCCTTGAAAAGCCAGGTCGCAATAGTTCTGTGATAATGAGCCCAAACTGCCTCCGCTGAAAATGAGAGCGGGGGTTTGTTTGTCGTCCCATTGCGAAAAGAGTTGCGCCCTGTGAGTGGGGGTCGGGCAGATTTCTCTCAGAATGGGAAGGCCGGAAGCAAAAGCCATTTTTCTTTCTTCACTATGGGCTTTGTAACATTGCAAATGGGGGGTGTCTTCATAGTGACGTGCTCCTGAGTTGATCAGGATCCCCGCATGCGCATCGAAGATTTCTTCATAGACGGCGCGTGCCATCTGTTCTTCGGGTTCGCCCTGGCGACTGCCGGGGAATGACAGGTTGGAGTCGAGGCCATCGGCGGGCCAGACATGCAGTCCGGTTTGCGATGCTGGGACATTCAGGGTTGGAAATATTTGAATCTTCCCTTGAATTTTATATTCAGAACTTTCGTCATTTTCAATGCGATCAAGGAACTCGATGAGCCTTGCGCAGATATGCAAAGCGTTGAAGTTGTCGCCATGAAGAGCCCCGACGATGGCGAAGCTGTCGCGTGGGCTGGCACCTTGCCACTGGAATTTGTAGAGGTCAATGGAGGCGGATTCCAGGGTGATGAGTTTAGTCTTCATGCGGCTTCAGGGCGATACGTGCCAGGGTTGAGCCCGGACGAGTCAAAGGATGTTGACGCAGTGTGAATAAAAGTCCGCAAGCCGGCGAGAATACAGGCTCGGGTTCCTGCTCACTCAATGGGTCGATCAATTCACCAATCCAGTCGCCACTTTGAACTTCCTTTCCCAATGCGATCCTGGGAATAAACAGGCCAGCTTTTTTGGCTTGAATAATGACGACCTGATCGGGGTTCAATGTTTGAGGTGTTTTAAAATCGGGCGTATTTTCCTGTGCTTTCAAGCAACCGACTTTGCGTAAAAAGTTCAACAGTCCCTGTAAAATCTGGAAGCAGTATTCCTGATGGATTCTCAGACAGATCCCGGTTTCGATGACCAATGCCGGGATCCCATTGCGGTTGAGATTGTAGGCGAGGGTGGATTCGTACACAGGGCCCAGCGGATGAACCCACAAAATATCGGTGTTGCACATTTGCGCAAGCGGAATCAGCTTTCTTCTATGCTTTTCCAGTATCCTGATCTGCGGCAACTCGGCCAGATGCAGGTTACTGGCATGGATGTCGAACACATAATCAGACCGTTCCTGTATGTCCTTGAATAAGGCTTGCGCCATTTGGCCGGGCAAGGTGGTATTGGTTTGAGAACCGAACTGACGATTGAAATCTTCAGCGAAATAAGGCGCAGAACGTTCTCCGGCCAGAACCGCATCGGGATTGGCAACCGGATAGATATTGATTTCCCCGGTAATAGAACCTTGCTCATTGTGTCGGATGAGCCGTTGGGTCAGGAGATTGCAGATGTAAATCCCGTCGTACTCATTGCCATGCAAACCGGCGACAATGGACACGCGCGGGCTTTTTTTCTTTTGTGAACCTGTAGCAAAGGTCCTGCGTTTGATTTCAGAGCTGTTGCCGAATGGGCCTTGAAATCTGGCGACGATTTGAGTCGTGTCTGTCATTGATCCAGATCGGCCTTGTCGGAGTCGTGTGATGATCTGCTGTTTTTGGGATCGATCTTCATGGCGTCAATTTTTCTTTTCAGGGTATTGCGATTGATGCCAAGAATCTGTGCGGTGAGGGTCTGTTTGCCAGAATTTAGCGCGAGCGTTTGCTGAAATAAATGTTTTTCTACGATTTGGATCAAGGCGTCGTACAACTCGCCGTCTTTGTGCGATTTGTTGATGGCAATGAATTCGGCAATGAGAGGGCTCAGCTTTTGTTCCCATTGTTCCTGCAAACCCGTTGCAGGCTCAACAGCAGAGCGGACCGGAAGGGGAAAATGCTCCGGCAGAATGGGGCCGGCAGAGGCCAGAATGATGGCACTTTTGCAGGCATTTTCCAACTCGCGAACGTTGCCGGGCCAGAGGTAGCCCCGAATCAAGTTTTCCGATTCTGATGAAAGATAGACTTTCGACCGTGTCAGGGTGCGAGAGTAGGTTTCAATAAAATGTTGTGCCAGAAACAGGGCATCTTGAGCACGCTCTCTCAACGGTGGCAGGTGCAGGGTCACGACATTCAACCGATGATAAAGGTCCTCTCTGAAACGTTTTTGTTCGATCAGATCATTCAGATTTTGATGGGTGGCGGCGATGATGCGAACGTTTGCTTTCAGCGACGTTTTGCCTCCGACCCGGTAATATTCTTTATCTTGTAAAACACGCAAAATTTTGGCTTGAAGGGCCGGGTCCATGTCTCCTATTTCGTCAAGAAACAACGAACCCCCTTCCGCAATTTCAAACTTTCCCTCTTTTGTTTCAGTCGCTCCGGTGAAGGCCCCTTTTTCGTGACCGAACAATTCTGATTCGAGCAGGTCGCGTGCGATGGCGGCGCAGTTGATCCCAATAAAAGGCTTCTTGTTTCTGCGGGAATAATTGTGCAGGGCGCGGGCGACCAGTTCTTTGCCTGTTCCACTTTCGCCGGTAATGAGCGTGGGCAAGTCGGAGTCGGCGGCTTTACCGATGATTTTGAAAACGTCCTGCATTTGCTTGCTTTTGCCAACGATGGGCCCGGTGGGACCCTCTTTTTTTTCGTTTGCCTTGTTTTGAGGGGGGATGATCTTTTGCAGGGCGACTACTTTTTCGACAAGAGTGTAGATGTCTTCGAGATCAAAAGGTTTGCTGACGTAGTCGTAAGCTCCCAGACGCATGGCTTCGATGGTGTTGTTCATCGTGTCTTGCGCAGTTATCATAACAACGGGAGTCGGATTGTCGGCTTCCCGGACACGGGCAAGGAGTTCGAGACCGCTCATCCCTTCCATAAAAATATCTGAAAAAATCATGAGATAGGAGGAGGTTGCCAATTTTTTTAACGCATTTTCTCCGTCGGCAACGGTGGTGACACTCCAGCCCTTTTTTTCAAGTGCCAGTTTGAGGATGTTACGGATATTTTCTTCGTCGTCGACAATCAGGATTTTGTATGGAGAGGACATGAAGCTATCGTATCATTTCTGGGGAAGGGGAAGAAATACCTGAAAAGTGGTTCCTGCATTTTTTTGTGTGCTGACTTTGATGGTTCCTTTGTGATTTTCGATGATTTTTAGTGTCAAAGCCAATCCGAGCCCCACTCCCTTGCTTTTGGTGGTCACAAAGGGAGTGAATAAAGTTTCGATTTGTTTGTCGTCCATTCCACAACCGTTATCGGCGACTTCAACAACGATGAACAGGAGAGGCTTGCTTTGGGAGACGGCGGAAAAGGCATAACTGCCGTGATAACGGGTGCTGACTCGTATTTGTCCACCGTTTGGCATAGCCTCGCGCGCATTTTTAATCAGATTGAGGAATACTTGCTTGATTTGATCGGGGTCTGCCTTTATCAATGGCAGACTGGGGTCGTATTCTTGCAGGAGAGTGATTTGATGGGCAATGAGGGTTTCTTTTTCGAGTAAGAATATTTCTTCCAGTGAACGATGTATGTTGATGAGTTTTACTTTTGGCTCCGCTTCCTGCGAGAAATCCATCATTTTTTTGATCAGACGATTGATCCGGTCGACTTCAGAAATAATGATCTGGATAAGCGAGGCGTTGGGGGAAGTTTCCAGATCGCTCAGTAAAAGTTGTGCCGATGCACGAATGCCGCCGAGCGGATTGCGTATTTCGTGAGCCATGCCCAAGGTCAAAGCTTCCGTTGTGGACAAACGCTCAAACGGACGCGATACACTTTCCAGATCTTTCAGCAGGCTCAAGTCTTTGATAGTGGCCAGAGCCCCCAGAGACTCGCCCTTAGCACCAAATAGCGGGGAGAGGGTCATTCCTGCCGGGAAATGAGAAAGTGCGTTCTTGCGACAGGCTCGACCTTCCAGGAGCTGGTACGAGGCACTGTTTGAAATGACTTCCTTGAATTTATCTTCGAGTGCGGGTTGCTCGGGGAAAAGAAGGGAAAGTGGTTTGCCAATCAAGTCTTCACCTGATCGGCAAAACATCTCTTCCAGTGCCGGATTGCTTTTCCGGATATTGAGTTTTGTATCTACGATCAATATCCCGTGGATGAAAGAGGAGAAGACATTTTTGAACAAGTCTTCACAATCGTCCATGACCTTGCCGCTATTTGGAAGTTTTGACTTTATTGGTTTTTGCACCGGAATAGGGGTTTTTAGCCGCAGGTTTTTTTGCCTTGGGTTTCGGCTTGCTTTCCTTTGCAGCAGGTTTGGGAGCCGGAGTTTCGGTACCGGTACTTTCGGTACTGGTACTTTCGCCGCTAGCGACCGTTGCGGGTTTAGCATCATTTGAATCCTTTTCCCAACCCTCCTTGCGGTTTTCCGAAGGATAGTCGGTGGCATACCAGCCGCCGCCTTTCAATATGAAACCGGAAGCAGAGACAAGGCGACGAACCTTTCCTTTACACTTTTCAGACTCACATTTGGTTAACGGCTTGGCTGAAATCGATTGCATGGCTTCAAATGTGAGACCGCATTTTTCACACTCGTATTCATAAATTGGCATGTTACATTATGCTCCTTGATATTGACTTGTTTGCTGTTTGGCTGATTCTGAGGTCTATATAAGATTCACACACTGTCTCCGCAAGCTAGGGAGGGATGGGTGAAGCACTTTTTTTTGTATTGCGCTTAAATTCGCGTCAGCCAGCCATCAAATTCTGGGATTTGTCCTTTTGCCGCTTCAAAATAGGTTTTCTGAATCGAGTCAGTGACAGGCCCTTTTTTTCCAGCTCCGATGATGCGTCCATCGACCTCGCGAACCGGGGTGATCTCTGCGGCGGTTCCGGTGAGGAATATTTCGTCAGCGATGTACAATTCGTCACGGGTGACGGCATTTTCCGTCAATTCGTAGCCATTGCGTTTGCAGATCTGGGCGACGGCATCCCGCGTGATACCCGCCAAATTGGAGCAGGACAAGGGCGGCGTATTGATTTTCCCGTTTTTGACGAGAAAGATATTTTCTCCCGAGCCTTCAGACACCAGCCCGTTGGGTTCGAGAAGGATGGCCTCATCGTAGCCGTCGCGAATCGCTTCCGCCTTGGCTAAAATAGAGTTGATGTAGTATCCACAGGCTTTCGCCTTGGTCATGGTGACATTGACGTGGTGACGGGTGAAAGACGATACACGAACCCGAATGCCCAGATCCAGACCTTCATCCCCCAGATACGCACCCCAGGGCCAGGCGGCTATGGAAACGCGGACATCGACGCCCGCAGGATTGAGACCCATTTTATTGCTACCCAAAAATATGATCGGGCGTATGTAGCATTCTTCCAGCTCGTTTTCCCTGACAACGGTCAGGACGGCTTCATGCAACTGCTCTTGAGTGAAAGGGACATCCATGCCAAGGATTTTAGCAGAGCCGAAAAGTCGGTCCATATGCTCATTCAGGCGAAAAATTGCCGATTCCCCTTTTTTAGTGCGATAGCATCGAATGCCCTCAAAAACACCCAATCCGTAGTGTAAAGTATGAGTTAAGACATGGATTTTTGCATCGTCCCAGTCAACGAGTGCTCCATCCATCCAGATAAATTTAGATTTTTCCAAGATATTTCTCTGTGTTAATTGTGTAGGCTTGACCGCTTCCGTATTGAACAAACCAAATTTTATTGACCCGGAAGCTCAAAAGCAAGATAATAAATTAATTGACAAGCATTTGACAGTTTGTTAGGTTTACCGCGCTTCAATGCGGGCCGCTAGCTCAGTTGGTAGAGCAACGCCCTTTTAAGGCGTGGGTCGAAGGTTCGAATCCTTCGCGGCTCATTTTATCGTTCCCATTTTCATATTTGGGGAGATACATTTATAGAAAAACGTCCCCATCGTCTAGCCCGGCCCAGGACACCGGCCTTTCACGCCGGCGACGCGGGTTCAAATCCCGCTGGGGACGCCATTTTTCTACTTTATAGCTCAAGGGCTTAGCGTTTTTCGCTAAGCCCTTTTTGTTTTTAAAATAGAAAGGTGGTTTTTAATACAAGTAATGTCTTTCATTCTTTTTAAATAAAATAAACCCCTGCCTCCAGAAATTCGGGAATCAGGGGCTTAAAATTGGTAAAATGGATTCAGATTTGAGGGGCGTATGGCCAAAAAATAATAAATACTTAAGTTATGTAGACTGTTAATCCCTTTCAAAGGAACCAAACATGGAGATTATTAAACCACTATCATCAATTTTTGGTTTTTTGGGGAAAACCTTTTTTGAGAAAAAGAGCTTAGAAAAAAAATCGGATTTAGAAAGTTACAACTTGCTTAAGGCTAGTATTCAACCGTTTGATGAAGTTAGATTCTTTTTTAAAGAATGGGATTTTAGAGGGGCCTTCTCTTCTTCTTTTTTAATCAGTTTTTACGAAGGAGTAGAGAGATTTACCGATAATCCAGAAAATCATTTCCATGACCAAGACTTACAAAAGCACATTATGGAAGTCCTAGAAACCACCTCTTCTATGGTTGATTTAGCACTTAAAAAATGCCGGAAAACAAATAGCGATGAATATGATTTCGAAATTAAATGTAGAAAATATGGGGATACAGAGGATGATTTGGAGACAGGGGATAAATTAAATGAACTTTCAACCCAGATATTCCAGAAATATTCAACTTTTTTGGAATTAGCAAAAAAGAGGTTAATCGCAACAAACGAGCCTAAAGGGTTAAGTTGATCTGGCTGTCTTTTAATGCGGTGTTCCAATCCTCCAAAATCCGGGAAAGTTGGTTTGAACTTTCTGACCTCGGGGACGCCATTTTTTTACTTTATAGCTCAAGGGCTTAGCGATTTTCGCTAAGCCCTTTTTGTTTTGGAAATACGAGTCTTGTTAGGACCAATCTGACCATTATATATTTGTCACTTTTTCAAATATAATAAACCTCAAACTTCAGGATTCGGGGAAATGGGGGTGTATGATGAATTTAAAAAAACACCTAGGAAAATTATCCCATAAAGATTCCAGATCTATAAGGTCACGCTATGTTATCTAATTTTAATTTCATTGATTTTTTCAGAGAGGTGGCAAAAAGTACCAAGTTTCAGATTTCTGCAGCTGTCTCTTTTGGGGTTGCGTTATTTCTTATTTGGTCTGAAAAAAACGACCCGGTAAAAGTCACACTAACAATCCTCTTTCTTTTTGCTGCGTGCATGTTGGTTAGTTCTCTGGCGGAAAAATTTGGGTGTTGGATTTTGAAAAAGATCAAACGAAATAAAGATTGGAATACCTTGACACCCGAAGAGAAAGAATTTGTGTCGCATTATATTTTGAATAATACCAAGACTAGGTATGTAATCACCTTCAACGGCGCATGGCGTGATAGCGGAATAATAAATCCCTTGATCCATAAAGGGGTGCTGTATTTGGCAAGTGAAATTAGCGAATACAGAGGCGATTCATGGGAGATTATGGAACAGACATTTCCAATAAACATCCATGATGATGCTTTTAAATTCTTCACAAAAAAATTGGAAGAAGTAAATAAAGATAGTTGATTAAGTTATTATTTGGGAGTCAAGCTTAGATGTTGACCGGAAATAGTGGATACGAAGAAAGTGATGGATGTAATCATTTTCGGTGGAGTTCTTGTGTTTTCATATTCCTTATAATTTTATTTGCGCCCTGTTTTATCAAATTCATATTTTTAATCTAATGTTAATGAAACTTTAACCTTGAGGAGCTATCTTGGTAATGTAGGTTTGTGAACTTCAACTGTTTTTTTGGAGCGCGAATTTTATGAGTGAATCAAAAAAATACAGGTCCCGGCAGTCTTTGGCGGATGCCTGGCAGAATACATTTGAGGCAAGCGAACGTACTAAGAAAGCTTCTGATATTTCCTGGATTGTGTGGTTGTGTGAAAATCCAGACAGTCCGTTAGCGTTTCATGGTGCGGCCAGTCTGTACAACCACGATCATATTCATTTGATTTTGGGTCGATGTCTGGATAAGAAAGATGAGGCTTTTGTGATTGGATTTACTATGGGCAACGATTCTAAAACCACAGGCTTGGAAGTGGTTTTATTCAAATTCATTTCTTTTTTTCTGTACCCGCAAGCGTATCGGTTTGATCGAGAACATTTGCGAATTTTTGATCTTGGTTTTCAGTACGGGCGTTCCAGAAAATTCAAGGGCATCAACTCTTTCGATTTCTCTAAAATTGACCATCGGGTGAAATTGTCTCGTTTGCGCCGATTTTTTGATATTTCTGACGAAATTTTAAATGAAATGAATCGTCGTATTCAATCTGTGAAAGGGTCTGCATGACCGGCGGCTGGGTTCAGCTGATTGTTGCGGGAGTGTTTGAAATCATTTGGGTCATTGGGCTCAAACTGTCTGATGGATTGTCCCGGATGGCTCCGTCTGGTGTATCTCTGGTTGCGATGCTTTTCAGTTTGTACTTCTTATCGCTTTCGATCAAAACGCTTCCTCTGGGGACTGCTTATGCCGTGTGGACGGGGATTGGGATTCTGGGCACAACTCTGATCGGCATTTTCTATTTCAATGAACCCAAAACGGCACTCCGTTTCTTCTTCCTGTTCTTAATCATCGCGGGAATCCTCGGTCTCAAACTCCAGTCCAAATATTGATATCTACTCAACGGTTGAGTGCTGGAATCTCTTTCGTGAAACACACTCGGCTTTCGACTGAAGATGGCACTCGTTCAGGCAGGTTGCGGTCGCGAATCCAGTTTTGCTTCTGAGGCCTTGCTTTCGGGTCCGAGTGGCTTGAAAGTCATGATCAATGCGGGGAGCAGGGTCAGGTTGTTGAGCAGTGCGACGATCATTGCAACGCCGGTCAGCATGCCGAAGTAGATTGTGGGGATGAAGTTGGACAGGGTCAGCACCGAAAATCCAAAGGTGACGGTTATAGAGGTGTAGTAAATGGCGCGGCCGATGCTACCGTGACAGATTTTCAATGTGTCTTGATAATTTCCGCTCTTGGCAAATTCTTCTTTAAACCGATAGATGTAGTGGATGGTGTCGTCTACGGCTATGCCGATGGTGATGGCGGCAATGGTGATGGTCATCATATCCAACGGTATTTTGAACCAGCCCATGATCCCCAAAACCAGCCCGGCGGATAGCAGATTGGGGATGATGGCGAGAATGGAGAGGTACACTCGTTTGAACAGGATAATGAACATTATCAGAATCCCTAAAAAGACCGTCCCTAATGTGAGTATCTGTGATTGGTAAAGGCTGTGGAGCATGTTGTTATAGAGCACTGCCATGCCGGTGAAGTGGATGCGTTCGGGTTCCAGATGCATTTCTTCGACCAGATGTTTGCGAATTTTTTCGATCAGTTTGCCTCGGTTGAGTTTGGGATTGACCTCTTCAATGCGTGCTGAAAATCGGATCTGATTGGCATCTTTGGACAGATAGGGATGTATGAAGATTTTTTTCAAATCTTCCGGCAGAAGTTTGCGGATCAGCGCAAGGTCATAATCCTCAGGCAATTTGTCATCATTCAATATTTTGAGAACTTTGACAGTCGTGGCGATGGACAGGGTTTTGCCAATTTCTGGCAAGCTTTCCAGGTAATCGTGAATTTTTTCGGCGAACAACAACTGCTCGGAGTGGAACCAATAGTTTTCTATCTCTTTTTCTGAAGCTTCGCTGAAAGGGTCGTCTGCAAAAGGGTCAGGTTCTTTATTTTCCGCTTCGATTTCCTTGAGGTATTTGAAGAAGTCTTTGTTGGCATCGATAACGATGTCCAGAGGAGTGGTTCCCCCTAATTGCTGATCAATGACACGCATGCCGCGATAGATTTCTGTCGATGGCTTGAAATAGTCGATGAAACGGTTTTCAACCTGAAGTTGCGAGACGCCGACAAAACAAAACAATGCAAGCAAGCCTCCAAGGCACAGAATCAGCTTTGTTTTACTTAAAGTAAAGCTTGCAAAGGCATTGGTCAGTTTTTTAGTGATGTCTTTTGCTGAGACCGAGGGCAGGGGTTGCAACAGGACAAGGCAAGCAGGGAAAAAAATGAACGAAAGACAAAAGGCAACGATGATACCGAGAGTCATCATCCAGCCAAAGTCAATGACCGGGCGTATTCCACTTGTGACCAGCGACGCGAAGGCCGCAATGGTGGTGATAGAGGTGTAGAAACAGGGCAAAAACATATGCTCTACGGTTTTATAAACGATATCGTGTCGATTGATATCGGGAAATTCTACATAGAGTTCTCCATATCGGACGATGAGATGAATCACCAGAGATATCGTGATGACCAAAAGAATGGAGATGAAATTGGAGGAGATGACTGTCACCCGCCAATCCAGAAAACCAAGAACTCCTACGATGACTAAAGTGGAAATGGCACAACAGGCTAAGGGTAGGGTGATCCACCGTGTTTTTTGAAAAAATGCGGCGAGTGCGGCAATCATTAAAAGCAAAATTCCCCAGCCGAAAATCGAGATATCGTGGCGGATGTAATCGATCATGTCAGAGCTGATCATGGGAACACCGCCCAGATACATTTGGCCGTGTTGCCTTTGCGTGTCCATGATTCTTCTGACCTCTTCAATCTCTGGACCTTGTTTGTCCAAGACTTCCGCGGTGTGCTGATTGAAAGCCTCGATGACTGTTTTTAAACGAAAATTCTCAGTATCAGTGAGTCCTTGATGCGCCTTCTTTTTACGGAGATCGTTGCGTTCGTTCAAAAGCGAAAAATATATTTCGTCTCTCTTGTAATTGACGAGGATGGCGGTTGTTTTCCCATCGGGACTGACGAGTAACTTCTGATAAACAGGACTTTCACGAAATTCTTTGAGAGCCAGTGTTTTGTCAATATCGGGTGTTTGCAGGCTCCGAACATTTTTCCCTATTTCTGTGAAATCAATTTTGGGACTGTTTAACAGAGGCGCGTCGAGAATTGTGGTGACACTGGATACGTGGTCCAATTTTTCTAATTGAGTTTTTAATTCGCGGATACCTTGCAGAGAATCTTCGGACAATAATTCTTTGTTGGGAGTGTAGGTGATGATGAGGAAATCCTGAGTGCCGTATTCTTTACTGATCTCGCGGAAATATTCCAGATCTTTATCATTTTCCAGAACCAGCGATTCGGCAGAGGCGTCCAATTTGAAATTGGGTATATAGCTGGCGAAGAAAATGAAAACGATAGCGACGAATAAAAGGGATAGGTAGGGACGTTTTAGAACGACTTGATCGTAAATTTTTAGTGGTAACGGATTCATTAAATTTTATCTTTGAATTTACGAACAGAAGATGAAAGTCTAAAAATGGTGGTATACTACCATTCTTGGCGCAATGGCAAAACGAATAATTTACGAGGCGTGATCAGCCTTTCACTGCAAAGATTTGCTTCGTACGGCTTCTTGCGAGGTAAATGGCTTGAATGTAGTTATCGATGGATTTTTTTAAGTAAATTGAACTTCTTTCCTGTTCTGATTTTAATTTCACTCAGCGTTGTTTTTAGGGGATAGCAAATCTTCTAAAAAGAATGCGGAAAACTCAGCTCTTCCTGTCATACTGGATTTCTTATAGATATCAAGCGATTGTTGTCTCGCCGTTCTTTCACTGGTTTCTCTGAAAGTTGCAATTTCCTTAAAGCTGAATCCTTTAAGCAGAAGCAGACCCACTTCTTTTTCAGCTGGAGTAAATTTCCAGTGTGTCATTTGTCTATCTATCGCGTCTCCTAGACCCTTCAAATATTTTTCAGCTTCACTTTTCCATAAGGCAGTGTCTTGTTTCGATTGCTCCAGGTTCCGGTGCAATTTTTTATTCTTTTCTTTTACCTGAAAATTTTCTCGGGCGATCACGAAAATCCCGCTGAGAGAGGCAAGAAAAATGATCCCTTCTGCACTCATATGTCCTATGGAGGCACCTTCTCGCAGGTCAGAAAAAATATCCAGGGCACTGATTAATGAAATGAGGATCAATACACCGCCTAGAAGAAGACTGTCTTTTGACATAGGGCTATTCGTAACTATAGGTGAACAAAGGTTTTATTTTATAGGTCATCTGACGAATTGAAGAATATATAGAATTCGTTATTTTGGCAACATGGCAATTGAAAAATAATAACTTTTTGTTTGGAGATGAACAATGGATTTCACACACATTAAAATTGGCCTGGCTCTGGCAATGATAGCAATTTTGTTGGGAGGGTCAATGGGGCTTGGGTTTGGTTGTTGTGAAGAGACTTTTGAGGACACTTTTAAGGAAAGTGCGGCGGCAGTTTTAGCTGAAAAATACAATGGCGACCAGAAAAAGGCCGACAAGGTAACGAAGAAATCCTGGGTTTACATGAAGCGTGCTCACTTGCATTCGCAAACGATGGGAGTCATCAGCATCGCATTTTCACTGATTGCGGCGGGCTTGATGTTCCCTCCCAAGTTGCAAATGGGAATCTCCATTTTGAGTGGATTCGGTGGTTTGGGTTACGGTTTATTTTGGCTCTTTGCCGGATTTCTAGCTCCGGGTATGGGGTCCACAGGAGCGGCCAAGGATGCGGTAGGCCTTTTAGCGCAAGCTTCGGCGGGTTCCTTCTATATAGCGGCACTCGCTCTGTTTGGTGCATTGGGATACCGGGTCTTTTTCCTCAAAATGGCAGGCCAAAAAAATCCAAACTCTTCAAATGGCTGAAATTAAAGTGTCCAGCGTTTTGTAATAAGAAAAATCTATCTATGAATGGAGGATCTGATTATCTGCAAGTAACCAGAAAATAGTTTGTCTTTCCGCTAAATCGTTTTGAATGTGACTGACCCTAATGGGCAATTAAAATCTTTTTTGGAGATAAAAATCTTATGAAAAAAATAATTCTAGTTTTGGCAACTCTGCTATTTGTTTCCACCCCGTTATTTGCTTTTGCTGAAGCACCGTTGTCTTTGCAGGCAGATGCTAATGCGGAAGCTCAAAAACATAATGAAGAAGGAATTTTACATTTTAACAAAGGCCACTTCGATGTTGCACTCAAGCATTTCGAGGTTTCAGAAAAAGCTCAGCGAACCGCAGAAGTCTATTTTAATGAAGCTCTTGTATTCGATAAAATGGGCAAGCACGGTCAGGCTACCACGCATTTTAAGGAAGCTAAGACATTAGCCAACGGCAATTCAAAAATTTTGGATTCAGAAATTTTGAATGGACATCTCAAAAATCACTAGTATATTGGCATGGATAAGTTACCTATACCTTTATGGCAGTCTCCCTCCAGATGATGGAGGGAGACTGTTTGTATGGTTCAGCTGAAATTTAAATACTACCGTCGATTTTGGATTTTTTTAGTGTTCCTGGCGATGAACTGCAATCAACCGAAATACTCGAATTTTTATTATGAGTGTGGCTGGATTCTTCGATCAAAACAATCCCCATCCTTTTTTATCCCGACCTTTTTTAGGAGGTTAAATTGAATTCTCTGAAAAAGACGTTGTTTTTCTCATTAACGGGTTTGCTGTTGCTCTGTATTTTTTCAGAAAATGTTTTGGCCATTCCACTTTTTGCCAGAAAATACAAAGTCAGTTGCGTGATGTGTCATACAGGCTTCCCGCAACTCAATAGCTTTGGCAATGCTTTTGCTAGCAATGGCTATCAAATGCCCGATGAGGATACAAAAGACTTTGTGGATGAAATTGAGGATGGAAAATTATTTCTTCACGAACATTTTCCTTTTGCGATTCGAGTGGACTCCTTTTACAGGGCCCGCAAGGACACCGACATCAACTTGGATATTGAGTCTCCCTTCTCGGTCAAAATCTTGACCAACGGTATATTAGCGAAGGATATATCGTATTATTTTTACTTTTTTTTTAATGAAAGAGGCGGGGTAACGGGGATTGAAGACGCGTTTATCTATTTCAACAATGCGTTTAAAATTGATAATTTTGATGTCCGCATGGGACAATATCAAATAAGCGATTCCATTTTTCCACGCGAACAAAGACTCACGTTTCAGGACTATACCTATTATACCGTTCCTGTCAGCAACAGCGGTTTCAACCTGGTCTACGACCGTGGGGTGGAGGCCAGCTACAGCATTGAAGCAACCGAAGATTTTGGGATAGGTCTCCTCGGCGGTATAGCCAATGGCAACGGAATCAACAATTCAAACGCCGCGCGGAATTTTGACAGTGATCCGTATAAAAACTTTTACGGGCGCATTTCATTCAGCTACGGGAATCAAGGCATTGGAATCTATGCTTATACTGGAAAAGAAGAAAACACGAGTAAAGCCGTGAACGAATTTTATCGAATCGGACCCGATTTCAATTTCACCGTTTTTGGAGACTGGAATATATGGGGAAGTTATCTTTATGGTGAGGATGAGAATGCGATTTTCGCGGCAAATGGAGTGGGTGATATCAACTCATGGGGTGGATTTACCGGTGTAACACATTATTTAACTGATCAATGGCTTCTTTCTCTATTGCATAATGTTGTAGAGGTAGACAGGAAACCGCAGTTGGATGTCAATGTATTTACGGTGAATTTCAGTTATTATTTGATGCGGAATCTTAAATTCATGTTTGAAGGGACTGCTGATTTGAAAGGCAAAGGGCCAAGCCATCCGCAAAAAACACATACGGGTGAATTTGGTATTGTCTTTGCCTATTAGACGTTTTAGGGGCCGATTGAATTTGAAAATAGAGGACTACTATGCAAAACAGAATTGTCTGTACTTCATTTTTTATTTTAATCACGTTTTTGATGAGTGTGGTGTCCGTATCGGCGCAACGGTTAGGGATCAACTTGTCAGGGTTTGACGTTGATGTCGAACCGTTTGCCCCAAAAGTCAAAGAAAGCTATGGATTGAAGGTGATTCATCCCTACGCTTTTCCCCTCAGTACGTTTCAGCAAAGCATGGCTTCTTTGGTTTTCAATGAAAAATCCATATTTGGCTCCGACAAGAAAAGAATATTTAAAAACGAACTAATAAAAAAAATTGCTCCAGAATTTGTAACCAGATTCAAGGAAGCGGGGCCAGGAGAAAAAATTGCTTTTGAAATTTACAGCCGATCTGGAAAAAAGTTTATTCAAGGAGACACTTTTTTAACCCCTCAAGGTCTGCATTGGCGATTTACCATATTGGATTGGGAAAAACGTGATTTTGATAATTCTGATATTTCAGGAGTCCCTTGGACTATTGTTCCACAGGATAATCAAGAATATATGAAGTGGGTCTGGAAAAAATCGAAAAGAGTTTCAGAGGATCTTACGAATTGGATTGTTTTAAAAAATGTTCTCCCCATTGCCGCAAATGTATTGCCCGCCCCTCTTCCCTCGACAGAAGCCGAATCACATCGTAAAGATTCAATAATGAGTATTGAAAATCGGTTGTTGAAGCTTGAAAAATTATGGAATGAAAAAATTATTACCGAAGAAGAGTACAACTCCAAAAGGAAGGATATTTTAGAAGATTTGTAAAGCGTAGGTAAGTTTTAGTATCGAGTTTTAAAGAAGGATCCCCCTCTAGCTCAAAAAATGAACCGTTCCGCAATAGAATTTTTATTTTTCTACTAAGGTTGTCTTTAATTGCGCGAATTCATTGAGCCTTCCCCGTTTGTTCATGTATAATTTCATAAAGGGTTCTACGTTTGCAGGTTGCGGAATCCCTTGAAAAAAAGTTATTCTCCATAGTTTGACAGATTCCCTTGATTTCCTCACGTGTAATGAACTCTATAGAACTCGACATTTCAAATACCATCCCCTTGATTTCGCCTGAAGAACGTTTGGCTTTGGATGATAGAGTCAAGTATATCCATTCAGCGATGGAAATGCGAAAAGGTGTGGGGGCAGACTTTTTGGGTTGGGCTGATTTGCCATCGCAGACCTCCGCTGATTATCTGGCAGAAGTTGATGCTGTCGCCAAGACCATTCGCAATTCTTGTGAGGTTTTGATCCATCTTGGTATTGGTGGGTCTTACCTTGGTGCCAGAGCTGGAATCTCATTTTTGGGAGTGGATGGTTCCACTAAGAATATTCCTGAAATTCATTTTGCAGGTTGTAATATCAGCTCAGACTATTATGCAGAATTGTTTTCGGTGATAGAAAATAAAGACTGCTGTTTGTTTCTGGTCTCAAAATCGGGGGCAACTCTGGAGTTTGGCATTGGGTTTCGTCTGTTGCGACAATGGATGGAAAAGAAGTATGGGGTTAAAGAGGCGGCCCGCAGGATTTTTGTTGCGACCGATCCTAAAGAAGGTGTGCTGAGACAATTGGCCAACGAGAAAGGATATTTTTCCTTTGATATTCCCTCCGACATCGGGGGCAGGTATTCGGTATTGACCCCGGTAGGATTGATCCCGATGGCTGTTTCAGGAGCGGATATAACAGCTCTGATGAGCGGCGCGCGGGATATGGAATCGTTGCTTCGACAAAATGCATCTTCTGAGAACAACCCCGCGTATTTGTATGCAGTCAACAAACACTTATTGAAGACTAAAGGAAAAAACATCGAAATTATTGCCGGATTCCATCCTTGCTTGAGGGAGTTCCTGGAATGGCAAAAGCAATTAGCGGGCGAAAGTGAAGGGAAGGACGGCAAGGGAATTTTTCCTGCTTCGGTTGAGTATCCCGCCGATTTGCATTCGTTGGGGCAATGGGTTCAGGAAGGGGAAAGGAGTTTGTTTGAGACCTTTCTCGTGATAGAAAAATCAAGTCATGAAATCAAAATACCTGAATTCCCAGGCGATGAGGACGGCCTGAATTTTCTGGCAGGGAAGACTTTGGATTTTGTCAACGAAATGGCGTATAAGGGAACTGCCCAAGCCCATCTTGAGGGACAAGTCCCCAATATGACTCTTCGAGTCAAAGATAGAAGTTCCTATTCTTTGGGGCAATTGTTCTATTTTTTTCAACGCGCTGTCGCCATGACGAGCTACCTGGATAAAGTCAACCCCTTCGATCAGCCCGGTGTCGAACTCTATAAAAATAATATGTATTCTCTCTTAAATAAACCTGGATATTAGAATAAAGGACAATTTTTTATGACGCTTTTCGCCCAAAAAATGGATTCAGCCATTCATCATATTGCTTATGAAAAGATCCAACCCGGTACCCCAACCGCAGAGTCAAATCCTCTTTTGGCTAAATTGAGAGAGATGAACAGTGAGGTTTGGGTGGATACGGGGGAATTAGAAAAAGCACAGGCGATTTGGAAAAGCGAAATGACCGCATTGACGACAAACAACACTCTGGCCAATCAAGTGGTACAAAGCGGCGTGATGGACGAGGTCATCCGCGATGTGGTCGCCAGTCTGAAAGAAGTCGCCCCCGATTTGTCTTTGGAAGAGCGTATTATGGAAGTAGGTTTTGTCATCAATTGCAAAATAGCCTTGCGTCTGGTTCAAGCTTTTAAGACCAAAGTCAGTGTCGAATTGCATCCGGCGATTTCTTACGATCTTGAGCGCACGCTTTATTATGCGCGAAGATATTACAAGGTTTGTCCCGAATATTTTATCGTTAAAATTCCTTTGACGCCTGAAGGTTTGCTGGCAGTAAGAATACTTAGAAAAGAGGGCTTGCCCATTAACTTCACATTGGGATTTTCTGCGCGACAGAATTGTATTTCTGCCCGCTTGTCGAATCCCGATTTTGTCAATGTTTTTCTGGGAAGACTCAACCAGACAACCATTGATAATGGTTTGGGTAATGGTGAGTGGGTGGGCGAAAAAGCGACGCTTGCGACACAGGGGGCTTTGCGGGAAATTCGACAAAAATTTCCAGAAATTTCTACTCGTTTGATTGGTGCCAGTGTGCGTAATGGCGATCAGGTGGCTTACCTTGCCGGTTTGGATGTGTTGACCATTCCTCCCAAGGCACTTGACGAATTCCTGAATTCTGGAAAATCTCCTGAAGATTTAAAAGACCGGGTGGGTACGGAAATCACTCCAGGAATTGATGCCGGGAATCCACAAGCGTCCCGCTTTGATTGCGCTTGGGAGGTTGATAAGGATTTTGAGGATTTTATGGATGCACTGATGAGCAGGGATGATCTGGATCGAATGTCGGGCGATGAATTGAGAGTCTTTTGCAAGGAGCACGGAATCAATTTGTTTCATGACTTCTCATCAGCCGATCAGGAAAAAATCAGACAACACGGGAAAATTCCCAAACTTGAAGACTGGCCGACAAGTGTTGCACTGGATGATCTGCTGACTCAATCCGCCTTGCAGTCTTTCACTCAGGATCAATCTGCTTTGGACGGTCGTCTGCGATCTTTTCTTGAAAAATAGCAGTTGGTTGTAAAATTAATTTGTTTCCCCATTCGGCCTTGATTGTCAAAATCCATTTGGCATCAAGGCCGACTTGCCAATAGAGGGTAAAATGACTGCAGACTCTTCAAAAGAAACGATTATATCGATTCCTATCAAGGGGATGTCCTGCGCAAGTTGTTCCTCGCGAATTGAAAAGAAAATAAAAGCATTGCCCGGTTTGATCACTGCGAGTGTGAATTTTGGTGCCGAATGCGGCGAGTTTGTCTATTTGCCTGAAGTCATTTCTCCAACGGAGATTGTCGACTCGATAGAGCAACTTGGTTTTCAGGCAGAACGAACCAAACGAGTTTTTTCCGTGCGAGGTATGACATGTGCCTCCTGTGTTTCAAGGGTAGAGAAAGCACTGCTAAAATTTCCGGGTGTCTTGCATGCACAGGTGAATCTTGCCGACGAGTCCGCATCAGTCGAATACTTGCCCACAGTCAACGGCTATGACAATTTCAAGACTGCTTTGGGAAAGATGGGTTTCACACTCTCTGCTCCCGAAGAAAGTTCCGCTGTAGAAGGGGATGCTCATCGAAATCGTGAATTGCGTTCGTTGAAAATCAGACTCCTGATTGCGGTATTGGCCGGAGCCGGGGTGATGGTTTTGAATATGATGAGTCGACCCGACCTGCATTGGTTACAATTGCTCTTGGCCACCCCGGTCCAGTTCGGCTGTGGTTGGGTATTTTATCGCGGTGCCTGGAAGGCCGCTCGGAACGGTTATGCCGATATGAATACCTTGGTGACCTTGGGAATTACTTCTGCCTATCTGTACAGCCTGTTTGCAACCTTGTTTCCCGAACAGGTTGTTTTGGATGTGAACAACGGAGTGTATTTTGATTCATCCCTGATGATCATAGCATTGATTTTGATGGGACGCTTTCTGGAAGCTCGCGCGAAAAGCAGGGCGAGTGATGCTGTCAAGCGTTTGGGGAAACTGCAACCAAAGATAGCAAAAGTAATCCGAGGCGGCCAAGAGCAAGAGATTCCCGTTGACGAACTGGTCATGGGTGACGAAATTTCGGTTCGACCGGGAGATCAGATTCCAGCCGATGGTGTGATTCTTGAAGGTCAGGCAACGATTGATGAATCGATGTTGACAGGTGAAAGTCTGCCCGTAGAAAAATCAAAAGGAAGTGATGTTTTTGGGGGAAGCTTGAATCAAACCGGTTTCTTCATCCTGCGTGCCACGCATTTGGGCAAGGATTCTATTTTGTCACATATCATCAAACGCGTTGCAGAAGCGCAGGGATCGAAAGCACCGATTCAAAGATTGGCCGATCAAGTGGCGGGAGTTTTTGTCCCAATAGTGATGGGAATCGCGGTGTTGACCTTCGTTTTTTGGTATGGATTCGGATCGTCGTTTTTGCAAGTCAGTCCCTTTTTATTCGGACTGACTGCAAGTATTTCGGTTTTGATCATCGCTTGTCCTTGCGCGTTGGGGCTTGCAACGCCTACGGCTATTATGGTGGGTACGGGTAGAGGTGCCGAGTTGGGCATTCTTATCAAGGGCGGAGAAATTCTCGAACGGGCTGGTAAACTGGACACCATTTTATTTGATAAAACCGGAACGCTCACCGAAGGGAGACCGGAAGTGACGGATGTGTTTGTCGAGTCCGCTGGGTCTGTAACCGAGGACGAATTTTTAGGTCTTTGTGTTTCACTTGAGACAAAATCTGAACATCCATTAGCTCAAGCAGTGGTCCGATTTGCTCAAACGAGAGATATAAAAATACAGGAAGTTTCGGAGTTTAAGGCATTGCCGGGGTTTGGGGTGGAAGGCCAATTGGAAGGAAATCATCTTATTCTGGGTAATCTTAAATTAGCCAGAGAGCTGGGTGTAGAAATGTCTGCAATTGAGCCTCAACTCGAAGCACTGGCTAAACAGGGCAAGTCTCTGATGATTTTATGTTCTGACAAAAAGATTTTAGGGTGGCTCGCGATTCGCGACAAGCTGAAACCCTCAGCCCATCAAGCAGTATTGCGCCTCAAGGAAATGGGATTGGAAGTGCATATGGTCACCGGTGATAATTGGACGACGGCTCATGCGATTGCAGATGAGTTGGGCATCGACAAAGTTTCCGCAGAAGTGCTTCCTGCGGCTAAAGATGATGTGGTTGCAAATCTGCAAAAGGAGGGGAGAGTTGTGGCTATGGTGGGAGATGGTATCAATGATGCTCCGGCCCTGGCTCGGGCCGATGTTGGCATTGGTATGGGAACCGGCACAGACATTGCTTTATCGGCTTCTGATATTGCGCTCATGTCGAAGGATTTGAATACAGTGCCTGTCGCTATTCTATTGAGTCGGAAAACACTTGCCAAGATCAAACAAAATTTATTCTGGGCTTTTTTCTATAATAGTCTTGCTATTCCCCTTGCGGCAGGTGTTCTGTTTCCAGCGTTTGGAATTTTATTGAAACCGATGGCCGCGGCAGGAATCATGTCACTCAGCTCCGTTTCCGTTGTCTCCAACGCATTATTGTTAAAACGGTTTCGTCCTACCTTCGGGCGTGAGTAGCCCATAAAGTAAGCATCGGAAATAAATGGGGATCGTTAATTCCCTAGGCAAAGAATTGCATCTTAATCAAGTGGAAGTGCCTAAATTTTTTATTGCGGAGAGATTTTGTGGAAGAAACATTAGAAGAAGAGACTAAGGAAGAAACTTTTACTCTTAGCGATTCTGACATACAAAGTATCGAAAAAAGTATAGAGAAAGGGGAGGGAGAAGTCGTTGAAACGGCTATTGCCAACCTTAGTGCCTCTGATTGTGCTGAACTTTTAAGCAAGGTCAGCGACGACAATCGCCAGATCATTCTGACTCAGCATGTTTCCGCGATCACTCCCGATGCCTATCTGGAGCTTGATCCAGAACTTTGCAAAGGAGCACTTGAGGAAATGGAAGCACCTCAAGTGGCAAATCTCATTTCCACGCTTGAGAGCGATGACGCGTTAGATGTTATCGAAAATCTTGAGCCTGAATTTCAAAAGGAAGTTCTTGACCAACTTCCTATTAAAACCAGGGCCACGGTCGAAGAGGGATTGAGTTTTCCAGAGAACAGCGCAGGCCGATTATTGACCCGAAAGTTTGTCGCGGTTCCAAAGTATTGGACGGTGGGAGAGGCTATGGTCTATTTGCGAGAGCCCTCTGATGATTTCCCCGAAACATTTTCAGAAATATTTATAGTTACTTCTAACGCTCAGGTAGTGGGTACGGTTGCTTTATCCCGTCTGCTTCAGGCGGGGCGACAAATAAAACTGGAAACTCTTGTTGATGAAGAGGTTTATTCAATACCGGCTACGGTAGACCAGGAGGAGGTTGCACAGCTTTTCAGACGAGAAAATCTATTGTCCGCCGCAGTGGTTGATGCTGAAGGGCGAATGCTTGGTGTGATAAGAATCGATGATGTGGTAGACGTCATAGATGAAGAAGCTCAGGACGATATCCTTCAGTTGGCGGGAGTCAAAGAATCCAGCATCTATCGTGATGTTATATCAACCAGTGCTTCTCGTTTTGGTTGGTTATTTGTGAATCTTTTCACGGCGATTCTGGCGTCTGCCATCATTTCTATATTTGATTCAACTATAGAGAAAGTGGTTGCGTTGGCGATATTGATGCCGATTGTTACTTCTATGGGAGGCAATGCAGGGACGCAGGCTCTGACGGTTGTTGTGCGTGCTTTGGCAATGCGAGAGGTTTCTAACATCAACGCGCTCCGCGTTGTGTGGAAAGAAACAATGGTATGTTTTTTGAACGGAATTGCTTTTGCTGTGATTGTAGGTCTTGTTACCTTCTTCTGGTTTGATGACGTCAAACTGGGGGGCATCATTGCTGTTGCCATGATTATTAATATGTTTGTGGCGGGCCTGTGCGGTGCAGGAATACCCATTTTTCTGAACAAGATAGGAAGTGATCCTGCGGTTTCTTCCACCGTTCTTTTGACCACGGTTACAGATGTGATTGGTTTCTTCGTATTTTTAGGATTAGCGGCTACTTTCCTGCTCTAGCGTTTTGTTGATGACGTAAAGCCTTGCGCTATAGTCTTGTTGCTATGAATGAGTTTAAACCTTATTCAAGGGAAAACTTTTTAAACCTTATCTCATGCGACAACAAATAATCAGACATATTTTGTGTCAAAAACTCTTTGTGATACTCCTGATTTTTGTCCATTTTTCGGGGGGGTGTTTTGGTGATAAAGGTCGATCTCTGGGGGAAATTATCAAGAGTGGAAGACTCATTGTCCTCACACGCAACGCGCCCACCACTTATTATTTGGGAAATGAAGAAGAACCTGCCGGGCCAGAATATGAAATGGTGGAGAGTTTTGCTAAAAAATTGGGTGTGAAAGCCGAGTATAAAATTCTGAATACAGTGCATGATATTTTAGAGGCATTGGATAAAAAGGAGGGCGATTTAGCCGCGGCGGGATTGACTCAAACAAAAATCAGAGATGAGCGATTTCTATTTGGACCAATTTATCAAGAAGTGCGGCAACAGATCGTGTGTCTGAATGGTGTTATAAAAGATAATGATATTGCTGGGCTTGCAGGCTTGAAACTGGTCATTCCTAAAAACTCCAGTTATGAGGCAAACCTTGTTAATTTGAAAAAAAAATGGCCGGCACTGGCATGGGAATCCACAGAAGGGGTGTCCTCTGAACAATTGCTCGAAAAAATTTCGAATAAAGAAATCGACTGTACTGTTGCAGATTCCAACATTGCATCTATAAACCGAAGATACTTCCCAGAGCTCATCGTCACTTATGAAATGGAGAGTCCTGAACCTTTGGCATGGGTTCTAACGCCGGGTAGCATTGATTTAAAAGAAGCACTGGATGAATGGTTCAAAGACTATAAAGCCAATGGAAAGTTGGAGCAAATCAGGGAACGGTACTATGGGTTCGTTAAAAAATTTGATTATGTAGATATTCGAGCCTTTCATCAAGCGATTGATAAAAGGTATCCGAAATACCGCCACATGTTTGAAGCGGCGGCTGAAAAATATTCCATTGATGCGAATTTGTTGGCGGCACATTCGTATCAGGAGTCACATTGGAAACCCAAAGCTAAAAGCCCAACGGGGGTTCGCGGAATGATGATGCTGACCTTGCCAACAGCGAAATCACTGGGGGTCAAGAGTCGCCTCAATGCCTATCAAAATATTATGGCTGGAGCAAAACATTTTTCAGATCTTTTGAAAAGTTTTAACGATAAAGTCAAACCGCCCGACTTGTTCTGGTTGGCTCTCGCGGCATACAATATTGGAAGAGGGCACCTGCACGATGCTCAAATACTTGCTCGCAAGCTGAACAAAAACCCGTACTTGTGGAGCGATCTAAGGGAAGTCCTTCCACTTCTGAGTAATAAAATATACTATAAAAAACTGAAGTACGGATACGCTCGTGGCAGTGAACCCGTTGCGTATGTCCGTAGGATAAGGGACTATAAAAATATTCTGGATATGAAACTGGCACAAAAGGATGCGGTGCAGTGACAAAAGAGCGTGTGTAATAGAGGAATCATTGTATCCAGTGAAATCTTGCAGGTAACGGTTTTTTGATGATCTAAAAAAATCAGGTTTGTTGACCATGCTATATTATTTATTGTAACTTTTTGATAACATTGGCTTTATTTTATAATTGAATTCATTTTATAATGGCTTTGATGAAAAAATATTACCAAATTTTAAAGATTGAGCCCGGCGTTACATTTGAAGAAGTCAAGCGGGCTTATAGGGAGAAAATCAAGTTCTGGCATCCTGATAGATTCCCCATGGAATCGCCACGCTTGCAAAAAAAGGCTCATGAGCAGGTGAGTCAAATCAATGAAGCCTATAAGGGTCTGGAACTTCTCTACAAGAAAAGCAACGGCGGCGTAAATTGGTTGACCGATGATTTTTCAGATAACAACAAAAAGAGATCTACGATCTTCAAGTTTCAAGAAAACTCTTCTCCAGAAATGATACGGGCACGACAAAGTCCAAGCTACAGAACCTTTACATGGCATAACGGAAACAGGTTTGAAGGTGAGACGCTTGATAATAAAATGCATGGATGGGGAGTGTATTTCTACAACAATGGAGATCGTTATGAAGGTCAATTTTTTGAAAGCAAACCGCACGGTATGGGCTCCCTGTTTTTTTTGAATGGCGATCGCTACGAAGGTGAATTCATTGCAGATTCAATCGCCGGTCAGGGGATCTATTACTACTCAAGTGGAGACTCTTACAATGGGGAGTTTGTTAATGGAAAGCCGCAAGGGAGAGGCACTTTAAAACTTTCTTGTGGGAGTGAATACCGTGGCTGGTGGAAGGATGGGGAGTTTTTGGGTAAGGACTCATGAATGAAAGTTTGTCAGCCAATCATTCCAGGCTCAAATCCTCTGTAAATAAAACCTGGCTGGGTCTGGAATCCAGGTGTGAAAAAAGTTTTCCCAGATTTTAGAATGACCATGGCTTCGGTATTGTCGAGCAACCGGATTTTTTCGAGAGCTTGAGGACCCATAACGAACAAGGCTGTTGCGAGAGCATCTGCATCCATTACAGAATTTGCGAGTACCGTCGCGGAGATAACTCCGCTCTCTTCTGCGGGTCGGCCGGTTTTGGGGTTCAAGATATGGTGGTAACGTTGCCCTCCCTGAATGAAATACTTCTGATAATCTCCCGATGTTGCAATCGCGCGTTTGGACAAGGAAAACGCGCCAATCATTTTGTCGGGATAGCGTGGATGTTGCAGGCCGATTTTCCATGCCACCTCGGGACTTCTCATGCCAATGGATTTCAGATCTCCCCCCGCATTGATGAATGCATCTGAGATACCTTCTTCCTGTAAAATTTTTATAGCGCGATCTACCGCATAGCCTTTCCCGATCGCTCCGAGTTGGACAGACATGCCTTTGCGGGCAAGTCGAGCCTGACCCTCTTTAATTTGAATGTCCCTGTAGTTGATCAAACCCACGGCTAAATCAATCTGTTCGGAAGAGGGCAGAGTGGGTTGATCATCGTCAAATTTCCATAATGCGACAGCAGGTCCCACTGTTATATCGAAGGCACCCTGCGACCACTCCGACCAATATTGAGCTCGTTTTAAAACTTCAATTGTTTCTGATGAGAGGGTTTCCCAGCCTTCGCCGGCATTGCGATTGAGGCGAGAAATTTCGGAATCGGGCAAATAGGAACTGAACAGGTTCTCAATGCGTTTGATTTCATCAAAAGCGAGATCAACCGCATGCCTGGATTTTTCCGCGTCGGATTGTTTGAGAGCAATTTCTACCAGAGTGCCCATCAGAATTTGAGTCCTGCGCGCCAGAGGTTCTTCTTGCGAGCAGGAGATCAGCAGAACTGCGGATAGAGCAATGGTCAGCAGGAATCGGGTCATTGCACACGACGGGTTAGAATTTCACGATTGTAAGCGGCGACGACGTCTGCCCGCGAAATCATACCCACTGCTTTTTGTGGGTCGTTGGAGCGTGCAACCGGTAATTGTTCTACATCCAGACGGGCAAATAATTCCATCGCTTCGTTTAAATTCTGGTGCGGCATCAGATATTGGACTTCGCGTGTTGCCAAATCTCTGGCGACAATCAGATCATCCAATCCTTCCTCAAAGAATACTTCACGAATATTGGAAAAAGACAGGATTCCGGTCATATTTCCCAGTCGATCGATCACAGGAAAATAAATCATTTTTGAATACGAAATAGTCTCAAGAATTTTTTTGAAGGGCATTTCTTCCGGGATAGGAGTCACTTCATTCGTCATAACATCCTGGACGCGAATAGCGTTCAAAATAGATACTTCCCGGCCGTTCTTGATTTTGATTCCTTTTCGTAAAAGATATTGAATGTATATCGAATGCTTTGCAAGTTCTCTGAAAACGTAAGCAGAGACGATGCAGGTTGCCATAATGGGTAAAATGAGTGTGTAATCGTTGGTCAGCTCAAACAGCATCAAAATATTAGTGAGAGGAGCTTGCATGACAGCACCCGCCACGGCACCCATACCGACAACAGCGTAAGTTTCTGGCGATGCTGTCCATTGCGGGAAGACACCGTGTACGAGGGAACCGAAAGCAGTGCCGGCCATCGCCCCAATGAATAAAGAGGGCGCAAATACACCCCCCATGCCTCCCGAACCCAGAGTGATTGAAGTGGCAATTATTTTCATGAAAACCAACGCAAACGCCAGTCCCCAAAACATTTGTCCGTTCAGAGCTTTTTCCATGGCCTCGTAACCGTTTCCTAATACTTCAGGAACGAAGATAGAGATAATACCGACCAACAGTCCACCCAGCGCAGGGGTCAACAGCGAACTGATTTTGCTTTGTTCGCTGAAAAAATCGCCTGATTTGAAGTACGCCCAAGTAAAAAGTTTTGATACCAGGCCACACAAACCGCCCAGAAGCAGGTAAAAAATAATTTCAAACTGGCTGACGAGTTCGTGAACAGGCACATCGAAAGTCACCTCATTCCCTTCCAGAGCACGTCCTGTGACGGTACCGATGACTGAGGCTATAACGATGGGACTGAAGGTATGAATAGTGAAATCACCGAGGATGATTTCCATTGCAAATAAAACCCCGGCAATGGGAGCATTGAAGGAAGCCGCAATTCCGGCGGCCGCACCACAACCTACCAGAACACGTATTCTTTCCGTCGAAACATTCAAAGCCCGACCGAAAAAGGAACCTATCGCTGAACCAATTTGTACGGTGGGTCCTTCGCGACCCGCCGATCCACCCGAACCAATGGTTATGGCAGATGTCACAGCGGCAGAAGCAATCGTATGTGAATGAATTTTACCATTGTTCAGGGCAACCGCTTCCATGACCTTGTGAACGCCATTTTCTTTAACCGCAGAAGGAAAATAATAGCAGATCAAACCGATCAGGCCACCGCCAAACATTGGAATGAGAGGAGTTAGATAGGGGATAAAAGCTGGGGATACTCCGAGATCGATCAAACTTTCTTGCGAAAAAATGAGGTCGACGAAGTCGATCATCCAACGGAAAACAGTCGATGCGAGACCGGCCAAAAACCCTAAAATAGCGGCCACTACGAGGAGACTGTTGTCCAGTAACAACAATTCTCGTGTCCACTTCTGCAAGATTTTTTTTAATCCGGGGCTTGTTTGTTCTTCAGGTTTCATGTATAGACGAGGGGGTTAATCAGATGTACCATTATAGATTAGTTTTTAGTTAATCTCCAGTAAGACCCTTCATTTCTAGAATAATATTTGCTATCAATCTTACTTTTTAAAATTCACATTGGTAAATCATAGCTATGGTTAAAATTGCTCCTTCTATACTTGCCGCAGATTTTTCCCGACTGGGAGATGAAATTAAAGCCGTCGAAGATGCCGGTGCGGACTGGATTCATGTCGATGTGATGGATGGACGTTTTGTCCCCAATATCACGATAGGCCCTGTTGTGGTCGAAAGTATTCGCAAGGTGACCAAGCTCCCGCTTGATGTTCACTTGATGATTGAAGATGCCGACCGTTACATAAAAGATTTTGCGGATGCTGGAGCCGACTTCCTGACAGTTCACGTTGAGGCCTGCCGACATTTGAATCGAACCATTCAGTTGATCAAAGAAAATGGTGCGCGTGCAGGAGTTGTCCTCAATCCCGCCACTTCCTTGTCCAGTCTGGAAGAGATTCTGCATGATGTGGATCTCATATTACTGATGTCTGTCAATCCGGGTTTTGGAGGACAACAGTTTATTCCTTCTTTGGAGGACAAGATTCTCAATATGCGTGAGATAATGAACCAGTACGAACAAGATTTTGATTTGGAAGTGGATGGTGGAATAAAAGCTTCGAATGCGGGTGCCGTTAAAAAAGCGGGTGCGAACGTACTTGTTGCCGGTTCGGCTATTTTTAACAGCAAGAATTACGAAAAGGCAATCGCAGCACTTCGCTCTGCATGACCCTGTAAATGCCTTTTCCCGAGATAAATGACTCTAATATGAAAAAATTGACGAAGGATGAGTTTCTTGGTCTTATTTTTAAAATTGGTTTCTTCAAAACCTTCACACCTGAAGAAAAGTACAGGCTTGCTGATGTTGATGGTCACACAGTCTCCTTTTCTCCCAATGAATATATTTTACAGGAAGGCGATGTCGGGAACGCATTGTATATTCTGCTCCGTGGCAAAGTCTATATCAGTAAGAGCAATAGCCCCGGTGTCCGGCTGGCAGAGTTGAATCCCGGTGCGATTTTTGGAGAGGCATGCTTTCTGGCATCGCGAACACGAATAACGAACGTCCGTGCGGATGGTAACGCATTGGCACTGCGTATCGACCCGGATTATTTGAAAAAAGTAGGACCTGAAATAGCGGATAAGACGAAAGATCAGCTCATCAAAGTTTTGATTAAAAAACTCGAGCGAATGAATCTTATGCTACAGGAAGCTAAAAAGCGTATCCCCGATGATGATTGGCACAAGGTATTCTTGTAAGTTGCAAAACGGGTAGCATTGAGGAAGACCCTCAGTCGGAAAGAATCGAGGCAAAATCATTGAGTCCCTCTTCCCTGGCTTTCTGAGCGATGGATTCCCAGGATTCTTTGTTATCGATGGCTTGGGCTGTCGGACTGGAGTTGTCCAGTACAGCTCGGATATCCGCCAGTAATTGCGTAACGGCGGCATGATATTTATACTCTTCTTTTAGATCCTTGCCATTGGCCCAAAAGGTATCAATTATTTTTTCTAACGGCATCATAATGGTTGGTGTGCTTTCAAAAAACTACAAAAGTTATAAAATCGGGTGCGGAGTACAAAAAAATATTTCTTTTTATCTTTTAGCATATGTAAATCTATGAGACAAAGAAATTCTGTTAGAGTTATCGCTAAATCGTCGCTGTGAAAAAAGGGCGGTGTTGTGACTGATTTCAGGACGACAGGCCTGCTTTTAAATTATCTTATTATTATGTATTATTTCAACATCTTATAATTCTGTTTTCCCCGAAATAGAGTGATTCTTTGATTCCATCCCGAACTCAATTGGGTTTGATTATCGTTGGTTTTTTTTTAGTATTTGGTCCTGCGTTCGGGGTGCATTACGATAATGCAATCAATGAATATCATTTCAATGACGATGCCAGGCAGCAAATTGCCCCGTTCGTTTTAATGAGCCAGTCTGTTCCTCCCTCCTATAGTTCAGAGTATTACGTCCAGGTTTTTTCACCTACGGGTTTTCGTTTGTTATACGAATCGGGGATCAAAGAGTTTGATCCAAAGACACTCTCCAAAATCCAGCCTTACTTTCTCGCCGTTGTGATGTACCTTTGCATTGGATTGTCGGCCTGGAGATTGGGGGGATGGTTGAGTTGTTGTCTCTCCTTATTACTTGCATTGTCTGCAGATATTTTCATGGCACGTATGGTAGGGGGGTTGCCGAGATCTTTTGCGTTTCCTTGTATTGCGGTTACCATTCTGTGTTTGATAGAGGCAAGAGCTGTCTGTCTTGCGCTGATCGCTGTTTTAGGAGCCGCTTTTTATCCCACAGCAGGTCTTATCAGCGCGTTTTCTCTGGTTCTCTTACTCTTTGTGGTACCGGCACGATTCCGAGGGGATACGAAAAAATGGGATTTGAAAAAGAGAATCCTTTGTATTCTTATAGTGGCGGTGATTTCTGTAGCAATGACCGCTCCGCAGATTTTATCAGGCAAGGATTACGGACAGCGTATCGGAACGGAACAGTTAGAGGGTTTCCCGGAATCCGGGCCGGGAGGGCGTTATGGTGAGGCAGACCGCCCACCGTTTGCAGGCCTACTGTCAACCGTTCTAAAATGCAGTGCCCTTGCATTTTATGGCGAACCCGCCCTCGTCGATAGTTTCAGCCTGCATTCATCAAAATATTTGACGAACGTACTGGATTTTATCGCTGTCTTTAGCTTGCTTGTAATTATCTTCGGAGTGAAGGCAGAATGGAATCTGAATTCAAAGTATTCACGCGCATTTATATTATTACCTGTATGTATTATCGGGTATTTGAGTGCTGATATTTTTTACCCGCATTTATTTTTACCAGAGCGATTTTTAATATACTCTTTGCCAGTATTCATTATTGTTTTGTTTCCCGCCTGCTTGCTGAGCCTGCTTAATCGACTGCGTATATTTGAACAAAAGAAACAAAGGGTGTCTGTCCTGGCGGTTTTGATTCCCGTTTTATTTTTTTTCGTTGCAGGGGGTGTTGGGAGCGGTAATAGTGGGTATTCGGTTCGAGTGGATGATTGGCAACCGTTTTATGAAAAAATCGGACAGTTGCCGAAACAGAGTGTGATTGCAGGATGGCCAGGAGGCCCTGTAGAAAATATTCCCTATCTCAGCGCAAGAAATGTTTTGGTTGCTTATGAAACGCATCAGGCGTTCCATACAAAGTACGCCTTGGAAATGAGGCGTCGTATGGATGCACTCATAGACGCTTATTTTGCAACGGATGAATCTCCGGTGATTGCATTGAGAAAGCAGTTTGGCGTGGATTTTTTATTACTGGACTTGCGTCATTATAAAGAAAAACCTTATTACTTCCGGCCCTTTGACACAACTCTGGACAGGGTGATTCAGCAAGCTCAAGGCCGCGGGTTTTATCTTGAAAAGAATTACCAGTCTTTGACCTTATTTCAGATGGGACCCCTAGTACTTCTGGACCTGTCCAAGGTAGAGAAACAGAGTTTAAAGGATGTAGTAAAAAAACAGGCCGGATTGGCGGGAATTATTTCCCGATGATGATGCTGATCCTTCGATTCATCGGGTCTTTGGGATTCTTGGGATTGTAAAGTTGCGTGTCAGCGTAGCCGACGACTTTTAGAAACTGATCTGTTCCAATACCATTTTTTTGAAACTCTTTTCTCGCGGCAACAGCTCGCAATACCGAAAGATCCCAGTTGTTTGCCAGACTTCCTTTATACGGTGTAGCGTCCGTATGTCCTTCGATGGTCAGCTTGCCCGACATACCCTTAAGATTTTCTGCGAGCATCCTCACCGTATCTTTGCCCCTTTGATTCAGCTCTGTTCCGCCAGGATTGAATAAGGCGATATTTTCCTGATCGATCATTTGAATTTTCAAACCATCACTCACGGGCTCCAATAAGACTTGGCCTTTCAAGTGATTGAATTTTTCGTTGATATCGCGGCGAATGGTTTCCGCCAGCATGGAAATTCTTGCACGTTGAGCGATCTTCACCATGGTTTCTTCATCAACCGGGGATGCGTTACCCATCAAAGCCTCTTTGACGGCAACCCCATCATCTTCTGGTGTTGGCATTGAGGTAGCGGTGGCCAACTGGCCCCCCGATGCCAGGAATTTTGCGGGATCTTCAAAATATTCAGAAAGTCCGTCTTTGGTTTCAGCAGGAACCGAACCGATCAACCACAGCATGAGAAAGAAGGCCATCATAGCTGTGACAAAATCTGCGTAGGCGACTTTCCATGATCCCCCGTGGTGCCCGCCGCCATGCCCCTTCTTTACTTTTTTAATTATGATCTGCTGGATAATTTGTGGAGTTTCTTCCTCTTCTACCTCTTCGGCTCCGGCCTGTCTTAAAAAATCAGGGGAATAAACCCTCCATGCATTGGTTTTGAACTGGTGGAGCCAGAATTCGACCTGTTCTTCTTGAATGCTGTATTGGTTGCACAGTTTTTCAACGCTATCGCCTTGTTGATAGTACTGCATGACGATTTTGAAGATAAGCTTCGGGTCGTTAATTGTGGCCATGATTGCACTTGCTGGTTAAGAAGCGATAGTGTTAATTCTTGAGAAATTTTTCGGCTTTAAGAAAAGTGGGGCGTGCGGGTTCTGGAATGAGCATACGCCCGAATTCAATACAGATCTGCGGTTGCAATCCGCCGACAAATGCGACTGTGATGTATCGAAGAATATTCAAATATTCTTTTTCCTGATCGGCCATCCATCCCAGTTTTTTGGAAATAGGTCCGACAAATCCGTAGGCACCCAGAATTCCTAAAAAGGTTCCAACCAATGCCGCCCCAATATGGTGACCCAGAACTTCGGGAGGCTCGTTGATGGATTGCATCGTGATGACGATTCCTAAAACGGCCGCAACAATACCAAGACCGGGAAGGGAATCTCCAATATTAGACAAATTGTTAGCAGAAGACATCATTTCCTCATGGTAGCCGTCGATTTCAGCTTCCATCAGAGCATCCAGTTGATGGGCCTCCATTTTAGAAGAAACGATCATTCGGAAAGAGTCGGTCGTTAAAAGCAGTGCGTGCTCATTGGCCAGGAAGGTCTTATACTTTGCAAATACAGGGCTTTTTGCGGGCTTGTCCAGATGTGCTTCCAGGGCAACCAATCCTTGCTTCCTGACGACAGCAAACATGGCGTTCAAAACCTGAAGCAATTCTATATACTCCTTTTCCCCATATTGTTTGGCAGAAAGCATGGCTTTGAGTGAATGGATGACTCCTTTCATCATCTCTCCAGAAGAGGTGATAATGAAGACTCCCAATGCGGCCCCAAAGATGATGACCAACTCGGCGGGTTGCCATAAAATGGCCAGCGCACCGTGTCCCATGAGGTAACCGCCAATGACAGAGGCGACAACAATGACCAGTCCTGCAATGACTCCCATTTCAGTTGGCCCCTTCTATTCCGCGTTCTAAATTCATTAAGAAATTTCCTATTTCGTTTTCCATCCAGTGATCCATATGGATAAAGCGAACACCGATTTCCCATTGCGAACCAATTTGAGTGGAGCGCAGGATTTTACCATAGAGTTTATACAAACATTTTCTTTGAGGGGCCTTGCGGAGAAGTTCAATTTCGAGAATGGAGTTAGCGGGGTAGCCATTGGCCCAAAAAAATCCCATGCCTGAAACGCTCAGAGAAACTGGGATTTTTTTTAGATTGGCTTCAACATCTTCTTTTTCAGTCAAGAGCCGGATGATCGCATCCACTTTTTTATGAAGCAATTCCAATGACTTCTCAATATCTAGAGTTCCCTTGGGAATCGAAAGAGGTGATATAGAAGAAGGTAGAGCCGAAAAATCTCCCACACCCAATTCTTTGACCGAGCAATTCGGGCAAGACTTGATATCGGTTTCGACGGACTGTACTCCAACAGACAATCGTGCACTTACTCTGTGAAAATCTCTTTGTTCGTCCATGCCAAGCTGCGTGAATGATCAGTGAGGGGGCATTTTATGCAATTCAAATGTAAATGTAAAGACCTCAGATATCGTTATCACTGATTTTATTGCTTCATATAAAATGATTAAGAAATGCGAACATTACTGTAACAATTTTTTTCAGCGATAGCTTATGTTATGATTGCGAAAATTCTAGTCAACGAAGCTCACATCAAAGCGGCTGATAATGGATACATTGGAAAATAAACAAGACCAAAGAAATACTGCCGACAGTCACATCATTCTTGCAGGTCAAAAGGCCTTGCAGATAGAGTCACGTGCGATTCTAGACATGGTCGATCGGATTGACCATAGTTTCGCGGAGGTGGTCAGGAAGATCAACGCTCAAAAGATTCCCTTTATAATTACGGGTTTGGGGAAATCTGGAATCATCGGAAAAAAGATAGCGGCGACTTTTGCGAGTATAGGAATTCCAACTTTGTTTTTGCATGCAGTCGAAGCGATCCATGGAGATTTGGGCATCATTGCAAATAATAGTTTGGTCATGGCCATCTCCAATAGTGGGGAAACGGAAGAATTGGTCAAGATACTTCCCCATATCGCTCGACGAGGATGCACCCTCATTGCCATGACGGGAAACATGAATTCGACATTGGCTGAGCGTAGCGATTACATTTTAAATACTCAGGTTCAAGAGGAAGCATGTGGTCATGGTCTGGTTCCCACTTCAAGCACAACAGCCATGCTGGCAATGGGAGATGCACTTGCAGAGGCAATTTTGCAAATGCGGGGATTCAGGGAAGAAGAATTTGCAGAGAATCACCCCGGAGGAAGCTTGGGCAAGCGTTTGCTCACCCTGGTCGCCGATTTAATGCATTGCGGTGCTGAAATTCCTACGGTAAATGAAGGGGACGATATCTATCAAGTCATTTCCGAGATGAGCCGAAAACGTTTTGGAACAACCTTTGTTTTGGACGATTCCGGTACGCTGGTCGGCGTTGTAACCGATGGAGACCTGCGTCGATTGATTGAAAAAAAGAAAGAAATTTCAGGTGTAAAAGCAAATTCATTAATGAGTAAATTCCCGAGAATGATTTCCAGAAATAGCCTTGCGGCCAAAGCGGCACTCATCATGGAGCAAAATTCAATCACAGCACTTGCTGTGACAGAGGATGGAAAATCAGTGGAAGGGATACTGCATTTGCATGATTTATTAAAAGCAGGAATTGCATAAAAATAAAGTTTCAAGACATTTTGTATCGTGAAGGCATACTGAATAATTCTATTCACAATTATTATTACTAACCAAAATCATACGAAAAATCGTATGTCGATGATAAAGGATTGCCAATGACCGGCAATGAACTGAGAAAAGCGTTTCTGAAATTTTTTGAAGATAAAGGGCACACGGTTGTTCCAAGTTATTCTCTGGTTCCGCAAAATGATCCTACCTTGATGTTTACCAATGCAGGGATGGTTCAGTTCAAGAATATTTTTCTTGGTGAGGAAAATAGCAGTTTTTCCACCGCCGTATCTTGCCAGAAATGTGTGCGCGCAGGAGGCAAACACAACGATCTGGAAATGGTGGGGCGAACGGCGAGGCATCATACTTTTTTTGAAATGCTTGGAAACTTTTCTTTTGGTGATTATTTTAAGCGGGAAGCCATCCTATATGCCTGGGAATTCTTGACACAAAATCTGGGTCTTCCTAAAGACAGACTTTATGTTTCGGTATTTAAAGACGATGACGATGCTTTTGATTTGTGGAAGACTGAAGTAAACTTTCCCATCGATCGTATCTACCGAATGGGGGAGAAAGATAACTTCTGGGCCATGGGGCCGACCGGACCCTGCGGACCCTGCTCAGAAATTTTTATCGATCAGGGAGAAACTGCCGGATGTGGAAAACCGGAGTGTGCGGTGGGTTGCGATTGCGATCGGTTTCTTGAAATTTGGAACCTTGTCTTTATGCAATACGACCGCGATGAAGAGGGCAACCTGACTCCTCTGCCCAAACCCTGCATTGACACGGGTATGGGCTTGGAAAGATTGACTGCCGTTTTGCAGGGCAGAACAAGCAATTACGATGGCGACCTTTTAATGGGCATCATTAAAGAGACTGCCAAAATCACGCATTGCGAATATGGTAAAAATGCAGAGAATGATGTTTCCATACGTGTCATCACCGACCATGCCCGAACCAGTGCCTTTCTCATAGGCGATGGTGTTTTACCCTCCAATGAAGGAAGAGGTTACGTTTTAAGGCGAATCATTCGTCGCGCTTTACGTCATGGAAATTTGTTGAATCAAAAAGAACCTTTCTTTTACAAAGTTGTGAATCACGTGGTGAAATCGTTCTCGTCGGTATATCCCAACCTGAACAGTCATGCAGAATTTATAGAAAAGGTCATGCTGAACGAAGAAGAAAGTTTCAGTAATACCTTGCACCACGGTGCTCAACGTCTTGAAGAGATTTTGTCCCGTCTGGATTCAGAAGGCAAAAAAGAAATTCCGGGCGATGAAATTTTCAAACTTTATGATACTTACGGATTCCCCATCGATCTGGTTGAAGAAACCGCAAAGGACAGAGGTTTGAGCCTGGATCGGGCAGGATTTGATAAATCCATGCAGGAACAGAAAGTGAAGGCCGCCGCATCCTGGAAGGGGTCGGGGGAAAGTGAAATTGGAACACTTTACAACGAATATCTGAAAAAATTTCCAGAAGGCATTGTGTTTGAAGGTTATGAAAACAAAACGGGAAAAGGCATTGTTAAAGCCTTATTCAAAAATAAGGTTTCTGTCGAGTTCATAGAAGAAGGTGACATGGCAGAGGTTGCATTGGACAGAACCCCGTTTTATGGTGAATCGGGTGGGCAAAAGGGGGATGCGGGCATTGCGTATAATGACAACGTGCACCTCATTGTGGAAGACTGCCTGAAACCCTTGCCCAACCTGATCGTACATAAAGTCAAAGTAAATAAGGGGCAACTCAGGGTAGGGGATGAGTTGACAATGGAAGTCGCAGAAAGCCAGAGAAACGAGACCGCTCTCAATCATACAGCGACTCATTTACTTCATGCCGCATTGAAAGAAGTGCTGGGCGACCATGTCAAACAAGCAGGGTCTCTGGTAGCCTCCGATCGTTTGCGATTTGATTACACACACTTCTCCGCCCTCAATGAAAAAGAAAAAAATAAGATAGAAACTCTTGTCAATCAGAAGATTCGTGAAAACATTTCTGTCAGCACGCGCGTCACTCCCATTGAGGAAGCGATTGCCGAAGGAGCCATGGCCCTGTTTGGAGAGAAATATGGCGACGAAGTTCGAGTGGTCACTGTTCCCGGTTTCAGCAAAGAGCTTTGCGGCGGGACGCATGCTTCGGCAACAGGAGATATTGGTATATTTTTATTGACTCACGAATCAAGTGTGGCCTCCGGCATTCGGCGCATCGAAGGTGTGACCGGTCCCACTGCATTTGAAATAGCACGGCGAGAGATGAACCGGCTTTCATCCATCCGCACTTTGCTCAAGGCACAGCAGGAAGAAGAAGTCGTCAAACTGAAAAAAGTTTTGGAAAAAACGCGTGAGCTGGAAAAAGATGTTGCGGCTCTGAAAGAAAAACTCGTGAGTGGTAAGAGTTCCAACTTTTTAGAGGGTGTCGAACAATTCGATGGCTTTTCATTATTGATAAAAAAACTGGAAGATGCGGATGGCAAATCCTTGCGTAATTTTATCGACAACGCAAAAAATCAATTGGAGTCTTGCATTGTTGTTGCTGGCTCAACCTTGAATGGAAAAGTTTTACTCGCGGCAGGTGTCAGCAAAAATTTATTGGATAAATATCACGCAGGTAATATTCTTAAAGAAATTTCTGTGATTGTTGGCGGAAGTGGTGGCGGTCGCCCAGATATGGCGCAGGCGGGTGGAACACAGACGGAAAATTTGGATAAAGCTCTCAACCGAGTGCGCGAATTACTCGCACCCAAATAGAAATATCAGGTAGTTTGAAAATAGTTAACAATAACTCTAAACCTAACAACTCATAGGTGACTCTATATGGAAAAAATGGAAGTAGCACAAGAGCCAGAAGAAGTTGTAGTAGATCCTAAAAAAGTAGAATTAGAGAAACAGTGGAAAGCCATCGTTGTGAAAGCCGTGACCAACGACGATTATAAACGTGAGTTGGTTGAGGATCCCATCAAGAAAATGACAGAAGAAGGCTTGCCTTTACCTGAAGGTGTGGACTTTCGCAAAACAGGTAAAGACCTTGATGTAAGGGTTCAGCTTATCCCCCCCGCACAAGCGAGTGAGGAATTGAAAACATATATCCGCTGGCTGGCATTGCGTCTGGAAATGATACACGAATTTGGTCAAAACCATCAAAAAGTGGGGCTCATTTCGGCCGCTCCCGGAGAAGATGAAGACGTTTAACTTTTTTAAGCAGGGCATTTTCTTATGTCCTGCCTGTGTTAATAGTCAACGGGTTATCGCTAACGGCTGTTTTTCATAGCCTGGTCGATTTCCCGTTTGGCTTGACGCTCTTTGATGGCTTCTCTTTTGTCGTGTTGTTTTTTACTTTTTGCAAGAGAGATTTCGACCTTTACCTTGCCGTCCTTGAAGTAGAGTTTCAAAGGAATGATGTTCCAGCCTTGCTCCTGAAATTTTCCGGTGAGACGGTTGATTTCTTTTTTGTGTAGCAATAGTTTGCGCTTCCGCAAAGGATTGCTATTGAGATGATAGGCAGGATCGTAGGGGCTGATATGGCAATTGATGATCCAAACCTCACCACGTTCTACACTGGCATAACTGTCAGAGAGATTGGCCTTCCCTGCGCGCAGGGACTTGACCTCGGGGCCGCGCAAGACGATCCCGGCTTCCATGCTCTCTTCAATGAAATAATCGTGCCGTGCCTTCTTGTTTTGGCAGATGATATTTACTTCGCTCATTTTTCTTAATGCTTTTCGGTGAGGGTTACGGTTGTTCCAACCTTTAGTTTCAACTTTTTTTCAGCGTTCCCTCGATTGCAAAAAATCTCCAGGACGGAAGTGCTATTGATCAAACAAGCACCCGTATTGGGCCGGGCTTCGTTATAACATGAAAAAGGGCCCGCAATTTTTTTCCCTCCGATGCGTACTATCAGCTCTGACGAAGGTGGAAAATTCTTTACAATATCATTTTGAAGAATATTGGTCGCCAAATTGCCAAACCGATCTATGGCGATCACCTCTCCTGTCAACTGCCCCTTATCTGTTTTGATCTTTGGAATGTCTAACAGGATGGGATCGTAGATTTGCGTTCCCATCATTGGTAGCGGAGTTCCTTTCGCGATCCAGGCAGAGACCGGTGCAAAAACGTCGCGCCCATGGAAGGTGCCGGATACATTTTTCATGAAATACTTCGGTTTGTCCAGCGCGTATATTTTACTTTTTTCGTTTAAGACGGTGCTTAATATACCGTTGTCTGGCGCGACAAAAAAATGGCCATCGCTTTTGACTGCTAGAGCACGCCGGTTGCTACCCACGCCGGGGTCGACAACAGCAAGGTGAACACTGCCTTTGGGAAACCATTGGGCCGAAGCACTGAGGACCCGAGCGGCTTGCAAAATGTTTTGCGCCTCAATCTCATGACTCAGGTCAACAATCCGGGTTTTAGGAGAGATGCCAAGAATAACCGCTTTCATAATGCCGACAAAGGGATCGATAGTCCCAAAATCAGTCGTAAGACTTATGAGGCCAGACATGCATGGACCTGAGATTCATCGACTTTCGTTATCTGTACAGAAACCAGTTGATTTTTTAGGGCATCGTCTCCTTCAAATACGACGGGAATGTAATGTTCCGTATGTCCCTTGAGCAATCCGTCACGTGTTCTTTGCATTTCAGTCAGAACAGTGACGGTTTGGTTGAGAAAATTTTGTCGATAGTTGAAAGCCTTTTGGTCGGCAATAGCGTTCAAAATTCGATTGCGCTCTTTCTTGATATTTTTTGGAATGAGATTGTCGAAGTCATAAGCTTCCGTGCCTTCTCTCGCCGAATACGTGAAAGCATGCAGATAGGTGAAAGGCAACTGTTCGATCAGCTTGCGCGTATTTTCAAAACGATCGTCCGTTTCGCCGGGGAACCCGACGATGACATCGGCCCCAAGAGCGAGGTTCGGGATTCTGTCGCAGGCTTTGCCGACTATATCAAGATACTGTTGAACGTTATAATTACGTCGCATCTGTTCTAAAATAGAGTCGTCTCCACTTTGCAGAGGAATATGAAAATGCGGACAAATTTTATCGTTCTCTGCGATCATTGCAATCAAATCGTCGTCGATCTCCATAGGGTTGATCGAGCTCAAACGCACTCTGAAATCGCCCCTAATTGCAAGTATGTCGCGGACAAGAGAGGAGAAAGTCTCAGGTGTCGAAAAATCCATTCCCCAGGTTCCCAGATTGATGCCGGTCAAGGTGATTTCTTTGTATCCCGCCTCTATCGCGCATACCACGTTGCTCAGAATATTGCTACGCGAGTCACTCAGTGATTTGCCGCGAGCCCGAACGACCGTACAGAATGAACATTTCTCATCGCAACCGGTCTGTACTTTTATGAAAGCTTTTGTTCTCCCCTGAAAAGTGGAAACAGGGAGAGCCTTGAAAGTTCGTGGCGCGTGAATATCGCTCATCACAATTTCAACAGCAACACTGTTATTTTCTTCCAGTCGGGTAAGTTTTTTCTTGATGACTTCAGCAATTTCAAGTTTGTTGGCATTGCCCAGGACGACATCCAACCCTTCAAGTTTTGCTGAAGACTCTGGATTGAGCTGAGCGTAACAGCCTGTAAAGACAACGATCGCCTTATCATTGATAGCAAGAGATTTTTTTATGGCCATGCGCGAGCTTTGATCGCTTTTTTGTGTGACAGTGCAAGTATTCACAACATAGATATCAGCTTTTTCTTCAGCTGAAACAATAGAGAAACCATCCTGTTCAAGTAGAGATTGCATCTCAGCCGTATCGTTCTGATTGGTTCTGCAACCCAGAGTCGCGAAAGCGACTTTATTTTTTTTCCTTTTCATCTTTTTACTCAATGTGATGGTTTAAAAAAGATTCTTCGCCTGCGGCTCGAAAAATTCTAATCACAATGCAAGCCTGAAATTGCCTAAGCTTAGCGCTCTGTTCCATTGTTGCGCAATATAAAATCTGGGGATCTGCATCAACAAAAATTTTATGTGAAAATTTCAATTTTTTTAATGGTTTGTGAAAGTAGTGCGATATGGCTCTTGACCGACTTCGAGAGGTTTGTTAGTATCCACTCATCGCTAAAACGTAATTGCTTTTGCCGTTCAAAGTATGGGGTGTTTTTTCCCCAATTCTCTTTTTCTTAGGTATCCGCGCATGATGGATGAAGTAGAACGAAAAGCTCTTTCCTTCCTTGAAAAATGGCTTCACAAAACCGTAAAAGATTATGTTGTTCACATGAATGGCGACCAGAACGGACGTCTGCATGAGACAATTGTAGGTGGTATTGAAAAACCTCTGGTTGAAATGGTTTTGAAACAAGTCAATGGTAACAAAACACAAGCGGCAAACATTCTTGGTATCAATCGCAATACACTGAGAAGAAAAATCCAGGACCATAAAATCAAATGGGAGAAAGAAGCCTAGCAGTTGTCGCGCTGGCGGCAGGCAAGGGTACGCGTTTGAACTCGTCCCTGGCAAAAGTTCTGCAACCACTTGCGGGGCGTCCGCTCCTGCACCATGTCCTGAGCACTTTGGAGCCCTTGCACCCAGACCCTTTGATCGTTGTGGTTGGCTATCAGGCCGATCGTGTCAAAAGTGCTTTCTTCAAGGATTGGCCGCATCTACAGTATGTCATTCAAGAAGAGCAGTTGGGGACAGGCCATGCCGCTTTGCAGGCTGAGAAAGCCTTGCAAGATTTTTCAGGCGATTTATTGATTGTCTGCGGTGACATGCCTTTTATCACGACACAGTCTCTGCAACGTCTGGTGGATGAACGACGCAAGGGCTATGTGGGTGTTGTGATGACTTTTAAAGACAGCGAGAACGCCGATTTTGGAAGGATTATCCGTGCCAGCAATGGTGACCTGCTTCGTATTGTTGAGCACAAAGACGCAACCGTTGAGGAGAAAAAAGTTGACGAATTTAATGCAGGCGTTTATTGTTTTCAAAAGGGTTTGTTGTTTGAAGCTCTAAAGAATTTAGAGACAGGCAACGCTCAGAATGAGTATTATTTGACCGACACGATCGAATGGCTTAAGAAAATGGGCCATGCAGTTTCAGCATTGATGATTGAAGATTCACAAGAAGTTTTTGGAATCAATTCACAAGAAGATCTGGCGCGTGCTGAGCAAATTGCAAAAAGTCATCTCTGAAAATTCTGGAGTCAGATCCGTTGATCTCTTACTAAGTGAATAGCATCCGTCAAAAAGGTATTTCTCATTCCGTTTATAAAAGCTTCCTTTTTATTTCCCTAATTCACACCCTGGCAGACTTTAAAAAATGAAAGCTGTTATTCTCGCCGCCGGAAAAGGCACCAACCTGAGTCCCATCACTACGACGCGTCCGCTCCCAATGATAGGACTTGCGGGTAGTACCTTGTTCGACAATACTCTGGACTTGTTAAAAAAGTCAGGCATCAACGATGTCTTCGTTGTTGTCGGCCATCAAAAAGAAAAATTGATTGCGCGGATCAATGACAATAACCGCAACGGCCTCAATCTTCATTACATTATTCAAAGCAAAAATGAAGCGATCGGTCGCGCCGTGTTGCAGGCGAAAAGCAAGATTTCACCCGGCGAATATTTTTTATTGATTTATGGCGATACCATCACGTCAGAGAATCTATTTGCCAAGGCTCAGCAATCCTTTCATACCTTTAAATGTCCTATCGCTTCCATTTGTCTGCCGCCGTCGAACGAAATGTTCGGCAATGTATTTTTGAACGCACAAATGAAGATCACTCAGATCATAGAAAAACCAAAGGGTGATAATTTAGGCAATTACGTTTTATCCGGTGCCTTTGTTTTACCAGAATCCTTTTTTTCCTTATTGGAAAAAAACGGCCGCAATATGGAGAAAGCCCTCAAAAGTCTTGTCGCAGAAGGCAATTTGATGGCTTCGATGTGGGAAGATGGTTGGCTGGACATCGTGTATCCCTGGCATATTCTCGAAGCCAACAAGATGTTGATGGATTCCTGGAACGAGTCATCCATAGCAAAATCAGCCGTACTGGAAGCCAATGTAACGATTCAGGGGGTTGCGCACATTGCCGAAGGCGCGGTGATCAAGGCGGGTGCGGTACTGGAAGGCCCTTGTTCTATTGGCGAAGGAAGTTATATCGGAAACAATTCCCTGATTCGAAGTTACACTTCTTTGGGTGCCAATTGTTCCGTCGGTTACGGTGTCGAATTGAAAAATTGTGTCATTCTCGACCGGACTCGCGTCGGTCGTTTGTCCTTTATAGGTGATAGCGTGTTGGGCGAAAACGTCGATTTTGGTGCGGGATCAATGACCGTGAACCGTAATCTGGACTGGACACCCATCACAGTAAAGATAGGCAATCAAAACGTTTCATCTGGATTGACCAAATTGGGTGCCTTTGTCGGTGACAATGTGGTTGTCGGTGCAGGCAATATGATAAAACCAGGAACTTCTGTTGCCCCAGGAAAAATTCTTCCCGCCTGCTATTCAGTGACAGATTGAACTATACAGGATTATTTTTATGATTTTAAACAGGATTGCAATGGCGGATTATGTGCGGAATTAGCGGCGTTGTCGGTTTAAGAAACGTGACAGATATGCTGTTCGAAGGAATTTTGAGTCTGGAATACCGGGGCTATGATTCTTGCGGTGTCGCTTTGATGAAGCGCAACAAACTGACGATAAAGAAGAATGTTGGCGGTGTGGAAGAGTTTTTTCGCAAAGAAAATATTCTGTCTCACAAATCAAAAATTGGTTTGGCTCATACTCGCTGGGCAACCCACGGCAAGGTCACTCGTGACAACACGCACCCTTTCATCTCGGCAGACAAAAAATTTGCGGTTGTTCATAATGGCATCATTTCCAACCATCGAGCCCTGAGAGATCAGTTAGAACGAGAAGGATTCAAGTTCGAATCGGAAACAGATTCAGAAGTGATTCCTCATTTGTTGGAAAAATTCTACCGGCAAGAAAAAGATGTAGAAGAAGCATTGGTCAAAACTCTCAATCTTCTTGAAGGAACCTTTGCGCTGGCGTTCATAACGGAATATCAACCCGGATCCATCTTTTGTGCCAAACGCGAATCGCCGTTGATGCTGGGTATAGGGGACGAGTTCAAATTCATTGGGTCCGACTTCAACGCATTTGTCGAATACACTCGAAACGCTGTCATTATAGACGATGGAGAGTATGCGATTATTTCCAGAGATGCTTATATCGTTAAGAATTATTTTACGAGAATGGAAGTTGAAAAGCCCATCACCAAAATCGATTGGGATAGCGAGACGTCTAAAAAAGGCGGTTATCCCCATTACATGCTGAAGGAAATATACGAACAACCACAAACGATTTCCAATGCTCTGGAATTACTGGATGGCCCTCTGGATGAATTGGCAGAGTTGATAAGTGCGAGCAACAGAGTGTATCTCGTGGGAGTGGGTTCTACTTTCTATGTTGCAAAATTTGGGACTTATGCTTTTTCTACTTATGCGGGAGAATTTTTTCCAGCGGTGAGTTCAGATGAATTCACCGCACTTGCAAGTCTGGATCAAAACAGCCTCGCCTTGGCGATTTCCCAATCCGGTGAAACTTTTGATACCTTGACGGCTTTGAAATTTGCGAAATCGCAAAAATCAAAAACAGCGGCGATTGTGAATGTGATGGGTTCGTCCATCGCCCGATTGGTCGATCAGTTTGTTATGCAGGGATCCGGGCCTGAGATTTCAGTCATCAGCACCAAGGCGGCATTGACGCAGATGACTCTCATGCTCCTTTTGGCATTAAAATTGGGGCTCAAAAAAGAACGTATCAGCAAAGCGAAATACAAAGAACACATCAACTCATTGCGTGAAGCTCCTGAAATCATTCACAGCGTTTTGAACGAAAGGTCGGGTTTCATTCACAGAGTGGCCAGCCGATACGCCAAGTCCAAGCACTGGCTTTATCTTGGCAGGGGCGTTTATTTTCCCATTGCATTGGAATCAGCATTGAAAATGAAGGAAGTGGCCTATGTCCACGCAGAAGGCATGCCTGGCGGATTTTTGAAACACGGCACACTGGCTTTGATCGACGACGACATCTTTTCTATCGTATTCATTCCTCCCAAGGCAGACAAGGCGTTGTATGAATCCACAATTCACTGTGTGGAAGAAATTCGCGCACGCTCAGGTTTTGTGCTGGGTATTCACTTTGATGAACGAGGAAAAAACAGGAATTTGTTTTCAGAAGAATTGATCCTTCCTCCGGTGCCTCCTATTTTAGCTCCCATCATCCAATTGGTAATCGGACAATTGTTTGCATATTTCACGGCAACAACATTAAAAAGAACGGTAGACCGACCACGTTTTCTGGCCAAGTCAGTGACCGTAGGTTGATTGTAAATTTCCCTTTGAGGAGATAATTTCATGAAGCGTGTTCAAACGCCTTTGGCGTTGACGATAGCAGGATCGGACCCCAGTGGGGGTGCCGGTATTCAAGCAGATGTTAAAACCTTTTCTGCGCTGGAAGTGGAAGGCAGATCGGTCATCGCGGCGTTGACAGCACAAAACTCCACAGGGGTGGTCGAAACTTTTGGTTTGAGTGAGGGAATCGTCAGCTCTCAAATCAAAGCCGTGTTTGAAGACGGCAAACCAGATTCGATCAAAACAGGTATGTTGGGTGACGCGGAAACGGTAAGGGCAACAGCCCGACTCTTGAAAAAATACAGAGTGAAAAATTTAATCGTCGATCCCGTCATGCGTTCCACGAGTGGAGCGACTCTCCTTTCATCCGAAGGTGTGACAGCCGTCAAAGAAAAACTGTTGCCACTTGCCTTGCTGGTGACACCGAATATCAAAGAAGCGGAAACTCTCGCGGGCATCAAAATAAAAAACATGAAAGATCGTCTGGAAGCCGCTTGCATTATTAGAGAATTGGGAGTCAAAGCGGTTTTGATCACCGGAGGACATGGCAAAGGAGATGCGGTAGATTTGTTGTTTGATGGCAAAGAGTCTGTTGAGTTTTCATCCCCAAGACTCACCAGTGATGAAGTGCACGGCACCGGATGTGTGTTTTCGGCCGCAATCACAGGCGAGCTGGCCAAGGGTCAATCATTGAAAAACGCGGTCGCTTGCGCAAAAGAATTTGTTTCCCTTGCCATTCAATTCAGAAGTACGTCGGGTGTGGGGTTGGCACACGCAGAGCCAATGGCTAAATTGTACCGTGAAAAAGAACGCTATGAATTATTGCAGAGAACACACGCTTGCATTGACCTGATGAAAGGGCAGGGAGTCGGTCGGTTGATTCCCGAAGTGCAATCCAATTTGGCGGTAGCAATTGACAGAGCACGTGTTCTTGACGATGTGATCGGCTTTCCGGGAAGAATCACTAAATTAGGGGATGATTTTGCCATTTCCGCTCCCCCGCGGTTTGGAGGTTCTCGCCATGTGGCTGATATTGTGCTGACGGCCATGAATTTCGATCCGACCAAACGGGCGGTCATGAATATCAAATATGAGCCAGAGATCATCAAGATTTGTCAAAAACTCAAACTGACGATTGCGTCCTTTGACCGAGCCAAAGAACCGCGTAAGGTAAAACTCAAAGAAGGTTCTTCACTGGAATGGGGAACAGCAAATGCAATTAAAAGTTTTGGTGGCAAGGTTCCCGATATTATTTTTGATGAAGGCGGGATGAGAAAAGAAGAAATGATTCGAGTGATCGCAAACGATATAGAAACACTCACCGAACGTATTTTAAAAATTGCCAAATTGTATCCCTAAACCAGCGTGAAATATACCCGCTTGTTTGGGTATAATTCAAACAAAATACCGATCTTATAGATCGCACACAGGCAGGCCATTGCGCTTGCCTGTGTTGCTGCACTCTCCCCCCGTCCCCAAGCCAGTCTACTTCGGAATAATGGTTCTCAGTCCAATATCGACAGCCTCGAACCCATTAGAAAATTTCCCATACATTCTTTAAACTAACAATTGAGTCCCTGACAGATGCTATACGTCAATTATCTTGACTCTATGGTGCGGGTATTAAGAGAATGGGAGAGAACCCGTCTAGAGGAGGAGTGCTGGGGAGAAACAAAAAAGCCTGTCACTTTGTTAGAAACAAAATGACAGGCTTAAATCTTTATAGATGTTATTACTGTGTGAGTTGGAGTATGGGATCGGGGAACAGACCCATTTCGATGGTCCCAAAAACGGCGATGGCAACGACGGCCAGAGTGATGGGCCCCATCGACAGTTCGAGTTCGCGTTCGGAATCCTTCATGTACATCAACACCACAATCTTTAAATAGTAATAGAGCGAAACGACGCTGTTTAAAACGGCGATCACAACAAGAACGACATATCCCTCTTTTATAGCCGCGCCAAAGATATAGAATTTTGCGATGAATCCAGCAAATGGGGGCATCCCACCGAGGGAAAGCATGAACACCGTCATGCACAAAGCGATTGCGGGTTGTTTGACACCGAGTCCTGCATAATTCTTGATTTCAAGATTTTCGGAATTCTTTTCACCCAGCAATATAACGATGCCAAAGGTCCCAAAGATCATGAAAGCATAGGCCATCATGTAATACGCAATTGCACTTCCTCCCAGTGAATTGCGCGCGATGATTGCGATCAGCAGATAACCGACATGCGAGATGCTGGAGTAGGCCAACAGACGCTTGATGTTGGTTTGTACAATGGCCCCAAAGTTACCGATGACCATGGTTGCGACAGCAACTACCATCAGGAGTGTGTCCCAGGTTGTTCCAATCTCAGGAATCGCCGTAGCGAACACTCGGTAAAACGCCACCAGTGCAGCGGCTTTAGGCCCTACCGCCATGAAAGCAGTGACGGGGGAGGGTGCTCCCTCGTAAACATCCGGTGCCCACATATGAAAGGGAACCGAAGCTACTTTGAATCCAAATCCAATGATAAGAAGTACGGTGCCGAGCAACAAAAGAGTATCGGAGTTGGTCTGCCCGGAATGGATGACTTCAGCGATCCCCGCCAATTTGGTGGTTCCAGTTGCTCCGTACAATAAGGTCATGCCGTAAACCAGAAAGCCGGTTGCAAACGCCCCAAGTAGAAAATATTTCAATGCAGCTTCATTGGACTTGACATCCCCACGCTTGATTCCGGCAAGTACATACAGACAGATGGAAACAACTTCAATGCCAAGAAAAATCATGATCAAGTCGGTAGCAGATGCGAGCAAGATCATCCCTACGGTACAGAACAGGATCAATGCGTAGTATTCGCCCGCACGTATTCCGTTGCGCGGGTTGTACTCAATTGAAAGCAGGATGGTCAAGGCAGAGCTGAAGACAAATATCAGCGTAAAGAATACAGATAGATGGTCGACAACATAGGACCCTCCAAAAGATACAACGGGCAGGGCTTTGGGAGCAAAAGCACTGACTCCGGCCAATACCAGACCCACGAGACTAGCAAAAACCAGCAGATTTTTGTTTTTTCCGGCAAAGAGGTCCATCAGTAGAACCAGCATGCCAAACACACTGAGGATCAGTGCGGGTGCCAAGCTTATAAAGTCAATAGCCGGTGCAGGTATATGTTCCACAATTATTCCTTACTGCTTACGGGTTAATTCTTGTCAATAGCCAAAATCAACTTCTTAATGATGATTTTCTGCTTTCGGTTTTTCAGAATGAGAACTGCCTTTTTCATGCTTATCTACAGCCGCCGCATGATGTTCGTTGCTGTCATCATGCTTTTTGGGACGAAAGTTGTCGGGACTCACACGTGTCATCAGATGTGCCACCGTAGGCTCAAACGTTTTCATGAAGGGTTTTGGATAAAAGCCAATCCAGAAAACCAGTATGATGAGTGGAACCATGGTGAGAAGTTCCCGGCTGTTCATGTCTTCCAGCTTTTCATTTTCTGGATTATCCAACTTGAGAAACATAACGCGTTGAAACATCCAAAGCATATAACATGCGGCGAAAATGACGCCACTGGTAGCAACCATTGCCATGGTACCGTTGGCTTGAAAAATTCCCAGCAATACAAGAAATTCACCCACGAAACCATTGGTTCCCGGTAGTCCGATGGAAGACAAGGTAATGATCATGAAACAAATGGTATAAATTGGGAGAATTTTAGCCAGACCACCGAATTCTTTGATGAGTCGGGTGTGCCTTCGGTCATAAATCATTCCAACCAGAAGGAAGAGTGCACTCGTGCTGATACCGTGATTGATATTTTGAAGCAAGGCACCTTGCAAACCATAGTGGTTGAATGCAAATATACCGAGCATCACGAAACCCAAGTGACTGACACTGGAATACGCGACCAGTTTTTTGAGGTCTTCCTGAACCATGGCGACCAATGCACCGTAAACGATGCCGATGATTGCCATCCAGGCAATGTAATCCATGAAAACATTGCTTGCGAAAGGAAAGAGAGGAAGATTGAATCTCAGAAAACCATAGGTTCCCATTTTGAGCAAGACACCGGCAAGAATGACACTGCCTGCAGTGGGTGCTTCAACGTGAGCATCGGGCAGCCATGTGTGGAATGGAAACATCGGTACTTTGATCGCAAAGGCCAAAAAGAATGCCAGAAACAACCATTTTTGAGCATCCAGACCGATATTGAGATTTTCAGTGATATACATCAAATCGGTTGTAAGAATGCCGGTTTGTTGTTGTACTTCAAAATACATCCAGATGATGGCAACCAGCATGAGCAGGGAACCAACTGCTGTGTAGAGGAAAAATTTAATAGCGGCGTAGATTCTTCTCGGCCCCCCCCAGATTCCGATCAGCAGGTACATCGGTACAAGCTGGAATTCCCAGAAAACATAGAACAGGAACATATCCAGTGCTATGAACACGCCCAGCATGCCAGTAGATAATGCCAGCATGGCGATCATGTATTCTTTGATTCTTTTCTTAACGTTCCAGGAAGCGATGATACAGATGAGCGTGAGGAACGTGGTCATTATGTAGAGAAGCAGAGAAATTCCATCGATCCCGACATGGTAGTTGGTGCCAAACGCTGGAATCCAAGCAATGTTGTACTCAAACTGCATAAGATGGGTCGTCATATCAAAACCCGCATACAACTGCAGAGAGAGTAGGAAATCGGCGGCGGCAACGGCAACGGCTACCTGCTTGATTGTTTCCTCTTTTTCTTTAGGAATCAAGGCAAGTCCCATCGCACCAATGAGGGGTAAAAATGTCAGAAAAGTTAAGAACATTTTATTAAATTCGGTCGTTCAAATCAGGTTTAGGATATCCCTAAAATGCAAACTTTCAGGAATTAGTCTCTGCAAATTTTGAATGATGAAACAATCAAACATCTTTGTGTTTCTCTACCACTCATTTAAAATAAAACAATATATTTCAAACCAACAACTTTACAGTTCCCTCATAGAATCAATGGGGGGACTCAATTTTTTTAAGAGCCAGGCGGTTAAACATAGTGCCAGTCGCTCACAAATAGGTTGACCTTCGTCAAGTCCTGTGGATCACCAAAATACAACGTGCCACTTCCGATTCCAGAATGCGGTAACAAACTTTTGTTAAAACATCAGGATTAAAAGAACAAGAAACCCCATGACCATGAATAGAGCGTAATTGCGAACAAATCCCGACTGGAAGACTCTGGCTTGTACGCTGAACCAGCCAATGACATTGGCAACTGCATTGACGCCTCCATCAATGCCCTTTTGATCTGCAGTTTTCCACAGAAAGAACGATCCAACTACGGTTGGCTTAACAATGGTTGCATCGTAAAGTTCGTCTACGCCATATTTGTTCTTCACCAGCTCGTAACCCCATTGACCTTTAATAAATTTACCTGGAAGATCGGGGTTTTTCACGTAACAGAAATAAGCACCGACAATACCAGTGATCGCTATGCCCAGAGAAAGGAGCATTAACGCAATTTCAACCCAGACATTGTGCTCCGTTTCGATGAGCAGATGAGCCCAGCTGGCCGGATGCTCACCTTGTGCGTGCAACATATGTCGTGAATGTTCGAGTGTCGCTGCCAAATCAAAATGTAGTACAGGTTCCAGCCAGTTGTGTAAAGCGTGCCAGCCATGAACCAACGGAATTCCCAACAAACCGCCAACCGTCGCCAGGCCTGCCAAAATCATCAATGGCAGCGTCATCACTTTAGGAGACTCATGCGGATGTACATGGGGATCCACTCGGGATTCGCCCCAAAAAGTCATGAACACGAGTCGGAACATGTAAAATGCGGTCAACAATGCACCTGTGGCACCCATTCCCCAGAGGATGATGTTGCCGTCCATGAGTGCATGGTAGAGGATTTCATCCTTACTGAAAAAACCAGAGAGTGGGAATATTCCCGCAATGGCAAATGTTGAGATCAAAAATGTAATATAGGTGATGGGCTGGTGCTCTTTAAGTCCGCCCATTTTGCGCATGTCCTGTTCACCGTGGATTCCATGAATAACGCTACCAGAACCCAGGAAGAGACAGGCTTTGAAAAATGCGTGGGTAACAAGGTGGAAAATAGCCGCTGTGTAAGCACCAACGCCACAAGCCAGAAACATATAACCGATCTGACTGACTGTGGAATAGGCGAGCACGCGCTTGATATCGTATTGGGTCATGCCAATGGTTGCGGCCATTAAAGCAGTTGCACCGCCTATGAAGGCAACGGTCAACATGATCAACGGTGCCATTTCAAAGAGAACGCTACACCGTACCACCATGTAGACGCCTGCGGTAACCATCGTCGCGGCGTGGATCAATGCACTGACAGGTGTTGGGCCTTCCATAGCATCTGGAAGCCAGGTATACAGGGGAATTTGAGCTGATTTGCCGGTTGCACCAATGAACAGCAAAAGAGTGATGATAGTTACCGGTTCCGCACCAAATATCAGTTTCTCCGGAGCCATGTGCATGACATCAGAGAAGTCAATGGTACCGAAAATATTAAAAATGTACATGATGGCCAACAGAAAAGCGAAATCGCCTACCCGGTTGACAACGAAAGCTTTTACGCCCGCATCGCAGGCAGATTTTTTCTCAAAATAGTAACCGATCAGGAAGTAGGAACATACACCCACACCCTCCCAGCCGATGAACATGACCAGAAAATTATTTCCCATGACCAGGAGGAGCATGGAGAACATGAACAGGTTCAGATAGGCAAAATAACGGTAGTAGCTGTATTCCTCATGCATGTAGCCGATGGAATAAACGTGTATCAGAAATCCAACGCCGGTTACGACCAGCATCATGACCATCGAAAGCGGGTCAATTTGAAATCCGAAATCAACGCTAAAATCCCCTGCCGCCATCCAGGTGAAGAGAACTTGTTCAAACATCCTCTCTTCTGCAGGAGTGAATAGAAGGGACGCGAACATGAGCAAAACGGTCAGAAAGGAGAGCGCGACCGAACCACAGGCCACCATTCCCACTGCGTTTTTTCCAATTCGTAGTCCAAAAAATCCGTTAATAATAGAGCCTATAAGCGGAAATATTGGAACCAAGCATGCCAGATTCAACATGAATTAAGCCTTTACCATTTCAAAATATTGAATTCGTCAAGGTTGACGGTCGGTTTATTCCTAAACATTGATATAATGATCGCCAGGCCAACAGAGACCTCTGCCGCCGCTACACACATGACCATAAAACTGAACACTTGCCCATCGCTGTTGTTCAAATAATGATCGAACGCTATCAGAGAGATGTTAACGGCATTTAGCATGATCTCGATGGACATGAACACAACGATCACATTCCTGCGAAGTAGTACGCCCAAAACGCCAATCACAAAGAGAGTGGCACTCAAGAGCAAGTAATGATTTAAGGGTACGAAACCGTCCATAACTTTCTATTTTTCCCTAGTCGATTTTGTTTTTAGCTAAGACCACTGCTCCCACCATAGCCGCAAGCAGAAGGATAGAGGCAACTTCAAAAGGGAGCACGAAATCGGTAAACAACGTGGTCCCGACCCTCACCACGGTTCCAAAATCATCCGGAACAGCAGCAGGTGAGTCTAGTTTGGCTTGAGAGATGACACAAGCGATTTTATAGAGAGCTCCCAAGGCAAGAAAACCAGTCAACACTGATACATACGTGTTTTGAGGCCGTATGCTCCAGGTGTCTTCCTCGGCCGACTTCAGATTCAACAACATGATAACGAACATGAACAAAACCATGATCGCACCCGCGTAGACAATGATCTGCAGGATGGCCAAAAAGTGGGCCTGTTGCAAAACAAACACGCCAGCAAGTCCCATCATCATTGCAATCAGACTCAAGGCGGAGTTAATGGGACTGCTACTAATGATGACTCCCAATCCCATGAGCACACAAAACCCGGCCAAGGGGTAAAATATCAGTAGTTCCATTTTGCGTACATTTTTCTCGTGAACTCAACCCGGTCCTTCAATTGATCGATGGGAACCAGGAGTTGTTCGAGGTTATATTTCATTTTGCTTCGATCTAGCATGGAAATTTCGCAATCATCGCTCATGAAGATGGCTTCTTCCGGACAGGCCTCTTCACAATTCCCGCAAAATATACAAACAGCATAATCAATTGTAAATTCCTTGGGCCAGCGCTCTACTTCATTTTGCTTGCCGGTATTCTCAGCAGGAATAATGTCTATGCAGTAAGCGGGGCATGCTATCTCACACAATCCACAAGCGACACAGTTGGGGAGATTGTTTTCATTCAACGCGAGAACAGGCCGACCCCGGTAAGCAACGGGATATTTTACAGTCTCTTCAGGATAATAAACTGTGAAAATTTCACGATGTTTCTTTTGTCCCAGAAAAAATGGAACAAAACCAAATAGATTTATAAAAAAATGCCGTGTGGTGATATACATCCCCCTGATAATTTCAGGAAGGTATATCCGTTCCCACAGTGTGAGCTTAACGTTTCTGTTTACTGTATAGGCCATAATGACTTCCAGTAGTATTATTCAAGTGCCAGTATCACAGCACCTGTTATGAGTATATTTGCCAGAGACAATGGCAGTAGTATCTTCCAACCCAATTTCATGATCTGGTCATATCGGAACCGCGGAAGCGTCCAACGTACGATCATTTGAAAAAAGATAAAAAAGCAGACTTTAGCGAAAAATACACCAACGTGTATTAGCAATGCGATTATGTTGGCACCGGTTTCCCCAAGAAAATCAAACATGGAGAGAATGCCGTCCATTGTTACAAAGGGAAGATTCCAGCCTCCAAAGAAGAGCAAGGTGACAATGGCACCAATGGTGACCATTTCGACAAATTCCGCCATGAAGAACATACCGAACTTCAAACCGCTGTATTCGGTAAAGTAACCGGCAACCAATTCAGATTCGGCTTCTGGGGCATCAAAGGGGATGCGTTTGTTTTCTGCAATGGAGGCGGCAAAAAACAGGAAAAAGCCTACAGGTTGAAGAAAAATTCCCCATCTCCAAAAGTCTTCCTGGATGGCACCAATTTCAGTGAGACGCATGGTGCCGTAAACCATAAGGATACCAATAATGGTCAATCCCATCGTTACTTCATACGAAATCATCTGGGCCGCAACACGAATAGAACCTAATAGAGACCAGTTGTTATTGGAACTCCAGCCAGCAATAACGTAACCGTAGGTAGCAATGGAGGCGACTGCGAAAATAAAAAGCAGACCCACGTCCAGATCAGAAATGACCAGATTGACTTCTTTGCCAAACAGGGTATAGACACCACCGAAAGGGATAACCGCGAAGGTGATGAGTGCAGGAATAAGTGCGACGATGGGGCTCAGAGTATGCAAGGCTTTGTTTGCACCGCGAGGGATAAAATCCTCTTTGGTGAACATTTTCAAAGCGTCAGCGATAATATGAAAGAGACCAAATGCAGTGAAACCGAGGATATCAGCCCGGTTCGCACCAATACGATCCTGCATGATGGCACTCTGCTTCCTCTCGACCCACGTGAGAACCGGGGCGAAAAAGCCTACAGTGACGCCAAAAATAAATAATATCTTAACCAGAGTGATCAGGAAATCAACAAACATAGTTCGGTGTTCTCTAGTTCAACGGACCGATGAGCGGTTGCCGCTTGTTTACGGGATAGTCTTTCCTTAAAGGGTGACCTTGAAACTCTTCGTAGAGCAAGATGCGTTTCATATTTCCGTGCCCTTCAAATTTGATTCCATACATATCCCAAATTTCTCGCTCATACCAATCAGCGGTTTTCCACATACTGGTTAAGCTTTGAACTTGACAATCTTTTTCACATACGGGAATTTTAATTCGAACGCGATGTTTGTATTTCATCGAGAAAAAGTGATAAACCACTTCAAAGCGTTCGGTTTTCCGTCCCAAGTAATCAACGGCTGTGATATCCATTAAAAAATCAAAGGAAAACTCAGGATCCTTTCGCAAAAAATCAAAAAATTCAAGGCCACAACCTTTTTTTACGGTAACGGTTGCATCCCCACGAAAGGTATGACTGTCGAGGATCAGATCCGGGTATTTCGCAGTGATCTTTTCTGTAATTTTAGTTTCTTCCATATTGCTTGCCAAATGGTTGGTTAGGTATCAGAATTTTAAAAACTGACTATTCCCAGTCCAAACCTCCCTTGATCCAGACATAACAAAGACCTACGCCCAGAATGATTATGAAAAATAACATTTCAACGAATCCAAACATTCCCAGTTTCTTAAATAAGATGGCCCAGGGAAAGAAGAACACGGCTTCAATATCAAAAAGAACAAATAATACGGCTACAAGATAAAATTTAACCGAGAACCGCTGGTGGGGTGAAACGATTTGCTTCTCACCACATTCGAAGGGTTCCATTTTCTCGGCAAAGTGCCGTTTTGGACCCAGTACCGAAGTCATGAAGACCATGCCGCAGGCAATGCCTATGGCCATGATAAACATAACGGTTGCACCAATGTATTGTTCTAACATGCTTTGCCTCTAAAGCGGGTAGGTGGCGTTATGAGCCCTTTTACCGCCTTGCTTGTGGAAGCGAATCTTTAATTTTTATAATAAGTTTGATTTATAAAGCCTTAAGAATTTTCTCAAGCATTTAAAAGGCTTTAAGACTCAGTTTGTACAGTAACAGAGGGGCGATAGTACTCTATGGCTTGGCTTTTTGTCAATCAAAAAACCGATTTGGAAGAGATAAATTGGCGGATGGTGACTGTGGTATTGGCTATAACATTTATGATGCGTTGTTAAAATTATTTGAGATAAATTTAGAGTATTGATTTTAAAGGGATAAATAATAATCAATCTTACTTTAAGAGTGGAATCGGAGAGGGAATAAATCACCGCTAATTGAATTGATCTGACCAGATAGAACAGAGTTTTAGATGAAGGTATTAGAGGCAAGAAAACATTCAGATAATGGATAAGTTGTTGAGTACTGAGGGAGTAAGAGTGATTAAATGTTAAAAATGGTGAAGAGATTGTATAAAGGACTCTTAGACAGTATTTATTAGGGCAGGGGAGTGATGCGTTGAGCTGTGCGGGGTCGCTGTGTTGCGTCGTATTTACGTGTGTTGTAGTGTTGTGTGTATAAAATAGAAAAAGCCCCATCTTTTTTATGAAGAGATGGGGCTTTTAGTATTTTAAACCCGGCCTCGTCCTACTCTCCCACACAGTCACCCGTGCAGTACCATCGGCGCTGAGAGACTTAACTTCTGTGTTCGGTATGGGAACAGGTGTGGCCCTCTCGCTAACGAGACCAGGAAATCCTGGTATTTTTTTTTAACAATTGAATTCGTTTGAAGTAATCTGAGAAAAAATAAGGTCAAGCCTCACGACTGATTAGTACCGGTTAGCTGAACACATTACTGTGCTTACACATCCGGCCTAT
>Ga0210050_1000150_pt1 | contig 94042 bp, 89 predicted proteins | sample CryGey132114_all_FD_185463 | JGI IMG/M metagenome (GOLD analysis project Ga0210050, IMG submission 185463) | Groundwater microbial communities from aquifer - Crystal Geyser CG22_combo_CG10-13_8/21/14_all (SPAdes) (version 2) | ecosystem: Environmental > Aquatic > Deep subsurface > Groundwater ... | reverse complement strand
TAGCCATTTGTTTATTGATATGAAAATTTGCTTTGTTGGTAGTTTTGATAACCCTAGCACCCAACTTTTCTGACAAATCTCTGGTTTTGTCGATAGACGAACCATCAACAACGATGATTTCGTCAACGATATTCCGAATTGAGGCTGTCCCAAGGCATTTTTCAATATTCTTTTCTTCGTTATAAGTTGCAAGTACTATAGATAGCATAAGTGTATTGTATCAAAAAAGTAGCAAAAATAGCTATCTTCTGCTAAAAAAGTTCTCACAAAATTCTTGATCAGTAAGTTTTTCCACAGCCATGACATTCTTTTTAATGTTTGGATATGGATTTAGGTTGTATTGACTACATAGGTTATCGTTAAAAACTGTAAAAATTGTACCCGTATCAATCAATGACTTAATCTCGGTAGTTTTTGCTGGATCTGCCTCAGGTTCGCAGGGTTGTTTTGGAAGAAAAACAAACACTGTGGTGTCTGTAAGACTCCTGACTTCATCTGTGCAACCACCTTCTATTTTAATCGTATTAATTTCATATTTCCTCGTTTTCATTGATTGACTAATTTGAGCTCGATTATCTTTGGTTAGTAGCTGATTGTAATGAATCAAGTAATCAAAAGTGGCGTCATCTCTATCAGGTACAATGTAAATTGGCTTTTCCATACCAACCCTAGCAATGTAACTTGCTACTACTCTTTCATAAAAACCAATATTATTGGTATGGCTGATCGGGTATTTATAAAAATAGGCATAGAAAAAGGGAATTGTTGCGAGCAAATATACTGCAGCGATTGGTTTTGAATGCTTTTTTTTAAATAAGTCTAAGAATGCACTTGAGCCTATACCCATCAGCAATACCAATCCGATAAACATAAATGCAGCTCTAAATATGATCCAAGAGTGTCCGGTTCTAATCACGTTTGGAAGGGTGCCAAATCCAATAAATAATAAAACAAACACCGCGACTTTGTAGTCTTTTCTATTTGCAAAGATAAACATAATACTAATAGCAATAACGGCGATATCAATGAGATGGAAATAGCCATAATCCAATACAGTAAAAGTATCTACCGATGCGTCACCGCGAATAAATAGTATTTTAAGATCGAATGAATCTAAAAATCTGTCTGTCATCGTTGTAACCAGAGCAGTAAATTTATTAATGAACACACTGCTTGCAGGAGAGCTCAAACTCAAACGGCGTGCATCATTTACCGAACTACTTAGCTCAGTTTTATCAAAAACTGAGAATTCAGAAATTCTAGCTCCTGAAGTTAAGTGTGGCAATCTCACCAAGTACACAACGGTTAATAATATTGAAAAAATCAGCACACTAAAAGCAGCGCGTAAATTAATGTTTTTAAAAATCTTTTTATGATTCTCAATTAATAATAATAAAAATGCTAATCCTACCATTGGAACTAACAAAACTTTATGTCCTTGATACTGGAAAAATCCTAAAAACAACGGAATAATTGCCCAAAGCTTCTTCCAATTTTTTAAATATAAAATCGCCAGCATTCCCATTAAATAAAATGACATGCTGAATAAAGCGTCGTATCCCATTCTAGAAAATTGAAAAATCCAAGGATTAAGCGTAGCAATTATAGTTGTGGCAATAAATACACTTTTTTCTTTTCGCAACCTAAAAGCTAGTAATCCCAAAAGAATTGGCAATATACTGCCGAGTATTATTGGAATAAATTTGCTAGCTGCAACTGGATTATTTGGAAATAATAAAAACCCCGGGGCAATAACTGTGCTAGTTAATTCAGTATAATAAGAATCAGATGGTTCCAAATCCCAAGGACGCCAATCGCCTTTCAAATCTGTCCCATATTTAACGATACTTTGGGCTTCAGAACTGTAAATTACTTCATCGTAAGTTGAGGCGCTAGGAATAGATTGAATGCTAATAGTTTTGATAACTAAGTTTATAAACAAAAATAATATTATCCAGTTTTTCATACCTAGTTTTTTTTTAATCTGTACCATACCAAAAAACCTTCCACTGCGAATCTACATTAAATACTTCTCTTAATTTTTTATCCTTAAATGCAATCATTGCATAAGATTTATCATTACGCAAAACTTCATCACTAGCTGTACTGATTACAAATAGATGTTCACTAACATCGTACTCGCTATGTTCACGTAATCCAGTATTTTTCATCTTAATATAATCTCTATATCTCTCTGCTAGTGGCGCGTCATCTGGACTAGAAAGCGCTGCCACATTTGCGTTATTCAGTGAGTTGGCTTGAATAGTATCAATAATAATCTGGCTAGCTTGGGTTAAAATTCTCATACTTGGAGGAACTGGGGCAACAGTTAATTGTTGTTTGATCGTCAGCAATGAACCCAAAATTAAGACAGCTATAATTAGTTTTGCCAAAAATTTGTTAAATTTTTCTTTACGCGGAAATAAAAGCCATACAAAAATAAATAAAACGCTAGAATAGACATATCTCATTTGAAAATCATTGAGAAATACTCCGCCCACAATTATGAATGTTGCTGGCAAGACCCAAGTTATTGTTCTGTAGGTATGAGATTTAAGTTCTTTAATTACCAATGCTAATAATGAGAATGCAAACACATACTGCAAAACAATGTTTTGTACAAAAGTTTCTAAATAAACTGGAATGTTTCTTAATAGATGTGTCCAAACTACCGAGAGATTGAGTTCGGTTTCTATAACAGGCGTATTGCCACCAGTTAAGTATCTTCCAAAGAAAAGTCCTGGTGGATTCTTCATATCGAACAAGACAAACAATAAATGTGGCATGATGTAACCCGCCAACATAAATAACACTGGTTTAAATTCTTTTTTCTGTAAGTATGGAATCGAAATCAAAGTCAAAAAAGGAGCGGTAGTAAATATCGCCACATAATGATGATGAAACATTGCTCCAAATGACAATCCAATTAGTAAGAAACTAAGCCAACCAATTTTTTTTCTATATTCATATAGTAACAATGCAAAAGCTGCCCAAAATATCACAAAATGAGGATTCCAAGCCCAACGGCTAACTAAAACCAATGGAAACCAGATCGTGATTAAAGAGCCAGCAAACAGTAAATATTTTTTATTAATTTTTCTGACTAAACATAAAAGCATTATTGCTGTCAAAACACCCATAAATGCCATACCATAGACTGGAGAAACTGGAGTGAAATCGAATGCAATCGCAAACGGCATGATGAGATAGTAACTTAGTGAGCTAAAAACTTTATCTTTTTCGCTAGAAATAGGACCAATCAGAGAAAGTTGTCTGTTCTGATAGTATTCATGCATTCTAACTAGATCGCTTGATTCATCTCTGGTAAATCTCGCCGTACCGGCTAAGTTATAAAAGCGGGTAAAAACAACCAACAGAAAAAAAATGATGAGTAAAGCTTTTTTAGGTAATTGTTTCATCTGTGTAATAATAGACTAAGTTCAACTAAACAGTCAAATATATTTTATCTTATAAACCAAAAACTGCTGGCAGTAATTTATAATAACGTGTATTATTAGAAAATACGTCTAATTATGCAAAAGAGCAAACTATTTTTGAAAAATAACATTTTAGTGCTAGTTGCACTATTTTTTATAGTATTTATTGGTGCTTTTTTACGTTTTTGGCATATCGATACCGCTCCTAAAGGAGCACTTATAGACGAACTTCACTTTGGCTACTTGGCAAAATCATTAATTCTTACTGGAAAAGATGAGCATGGAGAATCTTGGCCAGTGATTTTTGAAGGCTTTGGCGATCGCAAACTTCCCGCAATGGCATATTTAGATATTCCTTCAGTTGCAGCTTTTGGTCTAACTTTAGTAGCAATCAGAGTTCCTTCTGCAGTTGCTGGCACTTTATTAATTTTAGCTTCATTTTGGTTACTGTGGGAAATTACTAGACGAAAAAAATGGGCTTTGTTCGCGGCATTAATCACCGCTATCAGTCCTTGGAGTTTTTTCTTGAGTAGATTTGGCTTTGAATCTAATATTGCATTATTAGGATTAACTACTGGCTTAGCAAGTTTATTTACGGCTCAGAGAACTAAACAGAACTATTGGTATATTATTTCAGCACTTAGTTTCGCTGTAACTTGGTATAGCTATATTGCCTACAGACCAATAGCTGCTGTGATTCTTTTTGTCTTCGCGGTTCTAAAACTGGTCGAAAATTTTAAGGCTAATAAAAAGCCAATTTTTTTACTGTTTATCTCGTTTGTTATTGTCGTCTCACCTTTGCTGACTCCAAGAAGTATTAGTGTTAATAATACTAGAGTTGGCCAAGTAGGAATTGGCTCAGATTCAGGCACAGCTATGATAATTAACGAGAAACGTTATTTTTGTGCAACTCAACTTCCTCGTTTACTTTGTGATATCACGTGGAACAAACCCGCCTACGTGTTCAGAGAACTTACTCACCGATACTTGATGGCTTTTTCACCAGAATTTTTAGTTACTAAGGGCGAACTATCGACTGATTTTCTCACCATTGATTCTTTTGGACAGTTTTTTCCAATTTTATATCCTTTGATATTTTTTGGTTTGGCTGGATTTCTGTTTGTTAAGAAGACTCCAATTAATAAAACTCAAATGTGGTTAATTATTGTTGGTCTTTTAATTTCTCCGATACCATCAGCAATTGTTGGCGAACCACAAAAAGTTCGCATCAGTGCTCTCTTTCCATTTTTATTAATTACTATTACCTATGGAGCAATAGTGGTAGATAAGCTTTTAAAAACTAAACTGTTGCGTTCCTTATTTCTTGCCGGCCTAGTAATCGTATTGTTTGGCTACAGTTTTTTATACAACATGGAGTATTTTGGAGTACACACCACTCAATACGAATATAAATATCAATCCTACCTGCCAACTCTACACAGATACTTAGATACGCTACCTAAAGAAGCAGTTATAAATATTGTTCCGTTTTATTCAGATCCTTTAATGTTCCACGCTTTTTACACCAATATGGATCCTGCTTTGTATCAATCGCTTGCAGTACTTGATGAGTATGATGGTGCAAATTTCCGACACACGGTGGAATTGGGAAATATTTGGTCACACAAGTATTCCCCTGAATATATGAGCTGCTGGGGAATAGAAAATAATAAGCAAGTTTTCTTTGTAACAAATGTAGAGCAAAAGCAACTTAAATATTCCCACGTCGAAAAATCAGCCAATGAAGTAAATACATATGCCTACGTTTATGATGTTACTAAATACATGATAAAGGAAGACTGTGAAACAGCAACGAATCTATAATGTCTTTTTGCTATTAATTTTATTAATTGCTTTTGCTTTAAGAACTATTAATTTGGGAGCAATCCCAAAGGGCTTGCAATCAGACGAAGCCTCTTTTTTAATTAACTCAGTTTCAATTATGGAAACGGCTAAAGATGAAGATGACAAGTTTTTGCCTCTTTATTTAAGCTCACTTATAGATAGTAAACCGGCTCTTTATTCATACCTACAAATACCATTCATTAAAGTATCAGGTGCTACTACAGCTGCCTCTAGATTCCCATCGGCATTAATAGGTACTTTCAGCATCTTATTATTTTACAAACTTGTTTTATTAATTTTTAAAAATCAGAGAATTGCTTTAGTTAGTGCCTTGATGTTAGCAGTTTCTCCGTGGCATATTATGAATTCAAGAGCCACACAAGAAGTAATTCTAAGTTTTGCGCTAATACTCGCAAACTTAATAGCCGGTCATAATTTATTTTATAAAAAGCTTTCTAAAAAATATCTGCTTTTATTTTTGCTTACTGCAGTTTTGGCGATGTACATCTATCATGCAGCTAAAGTTGTCTTGGTTTTATTTTGGCTTGGTCTATCGTTTTTAGCTTTTTTTGAAAAACGCAAAACCAAACTTGAAAAGAAATCTTTATTAAAGTTGGCAATAATTATACTGTTTAGTTTCTTAATTACAGCGCAAGCAGCTCTTACAAGATTTTCTGCAATTGGTCTAATAAATGATGATCTGCCAAAAGCATTAATATTTGATTACGCAACAAACTCGACTGGATCAACACCATTATTAGTAATTCGCGCTTTTTATAACAAGCCAATTATGTACTTCAAATACTTTTTAGAAACATATTTGGCTCACTTTGACCTTAACTATCTATTCACATCTGGAGGAGCAACCAGAAGATTTAGTGTTCCACTCCATGGCTTGTTTTACATGTTTGAATTATTATTAATTCCGTTAGGAATATTTTCGTTATTAAAAAAACACTCCAAGCAATTATTGCCTTGGCTTTTATTTTTAATTATCTCTCCAATTCCTGCCGCACTTACAACCGAAGAAATTCCTAGCAGTATTCGCGCTTTTACAATATTAATTCCATTAACAATTGCGACCACACTTGGCTTTGAGTGGCTGCTAGATAACTTAGGTAAAAAAACAAAGTATATTTTTGTTCCAGTTGCTTTAGGAATTTTAACTTGGAGCGTCGCCTTTTTCATCCAACAATTTTTTATCATCATGCCAATTAAGAACACACTTTACAGAAGTCGATCATATGAAGTGGTTAGCGAGCAAATTGCTCAAATTCAAGATCAATATGACGCTGTGCAGTTTACTAGTGATTTAAGAGAAATGTATATTTATCTTTGGCAACAAGACTTAATCACTATTGAACAAATTCAGTCCAAACCAATGGAAAGATATAATCAAAATTACAACTTAGGTAAATATTACTTTTCACAAGTGAGTTGCTCATTTAATAATATCCAGCCAAATAGTTTATTGGTCGCACCATACAACTGTGCAGAAACTCTTACAAAACGATATGATGAAATTGGAACAGCCGATTTTGATGATGAGACGCCAGGATTTATTTTACTAAGTAATCAGTTTTGAAGATCTTAGATAATCACAATAGTTAATATAAAATCCCCGGTTTTATACTTAATGCTGAAATTTCATATAATTCTATTGGCGTTTTATCAGTTACATATACTAATATATAATTCTCATATTCTTTTAAATATCCACTATATGATTCAAAGATAATTTGTTTCCAACCATTCTCAGTTTCTTTTTGCGTGACATGCTTTTTTAAATTTAGAAATGTTTCGTTGCCAACTATAAATGGATTGCCAATGTAGCGTACTAATACTAATATGTCTCCTGTCAATTCATCGTTGCTAGCTATTTGGAAGGATTCGTGAGGACCGTACTTAGCTCCTTGATATCTATCTTCCAATAATCTAATGTTTTCGGGCATTTTCAAAACAACATCATTAGAAACTATGTATTGAAAACCTTGCTCAGTTCTTGGATCAAGCCAAAGTCCATACTGGTCATACCTAGTATTTTTATCATTAGTTTGAGAAATATGCACTGTTTTTCCAACATCTGATAGGGTTACTAACTTGTCAATAAAATAGCGCATTCCAATAGTATCAACTTCTAAAATATCATATGCGACCTTAGCTATTGGATCTCTTGTGTTATGTGAAGCAATATCTCTTGCGATATTTAATTGGCTATTAACTTTAGGACTATCTATGTGGACAATACTCTCAAAGTTAATGATAGAGTAAAAAGAAAGTATAGATAAAATCAAAATTATTAAACTTTTTTGAAAGTTCATAATTTTTTTATTAGGTTCTAATAAGTCTGAAGCAAAAACAAACAAAGCTGGTAGAAAAATAAAGAAGTAGTATTCAGGAGCGTTTGATCGATAAAAACTAAAGATTACAATTACTGTTGAAACCCAAAAAAAGGAGACAGCAGTATTCGTATAGTTTTCGACCTGTTTTTTTGCAAATTTCCAAATAACAATAGATAAGAATAATAAGCCAAGATAGATACTGACATTTCTTTCTAATTCAAAAGGGGAAAAGCTTCCAAAGATTTCAGATGCCATTTGCAATGAATGAACAAACCTTCCAAAGAATAATGTGCCACCTATGGTTTCTTTTTCAGAAAGAAATGAAATAAGTCCTCTAGCATTTAACCAGCCGTGTCTATAATCAAAAATTAAAGATGGAAGAATACTAGTAGCTAATCCCAATCCAGAAACTAGCATTAATTTAATTGAGAATTTTTTAAACACAACTAAAGTCAAAAATAGCATTACTGGCAACAGCAAACCAGAGAAATGTGCTTGAAAACCTAAAAAGCTACCAATAAATATCAAAATTAAATCTACGCTCGAAACCTTCTTTTGTTTCAAATATCCAAGCATTGGAAAGAAAACTAAACTGCTAGCTAAGAATGTTAGGTCTGGATTCCAAGCAATACGATCAAAACGTATTAGAAAAGGTGAAAAAGTCCAAATTATTAAAGCTACTAAAGCGCTTTCGATAGAAATATATTTTCTGATTAAATAAAAAAGTGAAAAACCAGTAAAAGCAGCGATTAATGTTGATGTTGCCACAATTGACCATGGAGAACCAAAGACAAATAGAAATAATGCCGTTATGTAATAGATCAGAGGTCCAGTAAACATTTCAGCTGGCCCAGTTCTTGGTCCAATTAAAGTCATGTTTCCTTGCTTAATCAATTCTGCATTGGTTAAAATTTGAACTTGATCAAAACCAAATATGTATAAACCTGGTTGGTATGATCGAAAAAAGATTCCAATGATGAGTAATATAATGATAAACAGTTTTTTCATATTTTTAATTATAAGTTAATAAGTTTGTAACTTCCAACTGAATCGGCTTTTATTTGTTTATCTGAAGTAGAAAGCATTTCTATGAACCGATTTGTCAAATGATCATCACTACACAAAAGTATATTTATATTTTGATTATTTATAATTTCTCGAAACTCTGCAATTTTATTTTTAGTAATAATTTCATGTAAAGTAGCGTCTATATTATTATCTTCGCCAAGTATTTCTATTTGTGAAGGATTTGCAATAAATATATTAGCAGAGGTTAAAGTTTTAACTATAGAACTATTATATAGATATGATCCTTCTGGACAAATCATTATTGAATCTGATTCATCTAACTTAGAAAGCATACTAATCATTTCAGAATTAAAAACAAATGAGCCTTGAGATTTTACTATAAGAGTTTTGATGCTTGTTGGTAAGGCCAAGACTAAAAATATAATAATAATAAATCTAATAAAAGCTTTTGATTTATTACGAAGTATCTCAGATATGAACATAACAAATAATATATCTGCGAAAATAAGTGAGTAATACCAAAACTGAATTGAGTTCCATACAGTACCTTTTTGTAAAAATAATAGAGGAAAGATCGAACTAAATAAAAAGCCAAAAAATATATAACAAAGAATTTTCCAATTAATATTTTCTCTAACTTTTTTACTCATTGCTAACAATGGAAAAGCAAAAAATAATGAACGAATCCCCAAATTTCCCAGATAAAATACGATTATTTTTTTTATTTCTAGCACTATTAACTCAATCCAGTTTTTTTTAAAAATGTAAAGATCCTGCAAAAATTTCCACTCAATGTAGTTAACTCTATCCGGACTTTCAATCATACTATTCGTATACCAAAGAGGTGAATAAAAAAATGTATTGCCTTTGAAAAGTGTTATCAACCAAACTGTTGGAAACGAAACAATTATATATAGTAATCCCAAAAATATAGGCAAAAATGATTTATGTTTGACAAACTCACACAATAAAACAGCAGCATAAACAACACTTAAAATCACCCATGAATAACTTTTGAAACCAATACTGGTGGCGACTAAAATAATGATCAAAATATTTAATAATATGTAATCCTTTTTGTTATCAAGAGTAATTTTTGGAAATAAATTAAGCTTGTTTATTAGCAAAACAACTAAATACGTAAGTGCCAATGTATAAATTACTTGAGGATTAACAATCATAACCAGCGTTTGACTAACCCAAAAACTAGACTCACCCCAAGGTTGATCAGGATGAAATAAAAGTGGAATTATATAAGAAATACTACCAATGAAAACAGTTGCTCCTACAAGTAAATATCCCGAAAATGAATCTTTGAGATTTCTTCCCAATATATAAGCACTGCCTACTAAAACTGCACTTAAAAATATGACCGAGACTTGGTAATACAAAATAAATTCGGATAGCGATGTAAACTTTGCAATTCCACCTAAAAACAAATCATAAAAATAATGGTAGTTATTCAGAATGATTGTATTAGTAGATGGATGTGCTGGTGGAATGGATTTTTGTAAGTTTTGGATTAACGCAATATGCCAAACACTATCGTGTACTTCTTGAAAAACAAAAGAACCATCTGGTCGTGAATAACTAAAAATAATCGTAGTGGTAAAAATACATATCGAAAATAAAATAAATAAGGATCCTAAAATATTGTGTTTAATTGATTTGAATAAACTTCTAAAAATTTCGATTAGCGTCATGTATTGAGTTACGCCAATCAAAAAGATTGGAAGCAAAATATAGTAAGCATTAGTACTGATAAATTGACCCAAAAAAGCAACTAAAGTTGTTGCCAACGAAATTCCAAGTATTGTTGCTAAAATTAATTTTTCATTTAACGATAACTTTAGCTTTATTTTTTTAATTAAAAATAAACCAAAACCAGAATAACCAAAAATTATTATTAAAAAAGCAAAAAAAACTTTGACAATAATCAGCATTACTTGAAACATTATTGCTTGCTTTCTGTTAGGAATATTTGAAAACGTACCTTACCATCGGAACCAAAAATAATTTGTTTGATTTTCTCAATTGGAAGCTCATCAGTGGCGCTTGCAACTATTAATGTATTGTTTCTCTGTAAGTCACCCTCATCAATTTTATCCGTAAACTCATATTTAATTAGTGATCCACCACGGTACCAAATCGGGTTAGTTTTTCTGACGAATAAAGCATAAATATATGGTTGACCGTAATCTGAAGTAAAAAGAATTTTATCTACTTCTGGAAAACCATCTAGTCCCTTTTCATATTTTTGAGCTATTTCAAAAGCTTCTAAATATCCATCTTGAAAACTATCAGCAGATTCTTTGGCAAAAACAGTAAAGTAATGATTCAAGAATACTATTGTTAAAAAAATATGAGCTAAAATAAAACTCCCAATTAATGATTTTAAAATAATATTCTTTTCACCATGAGAACCTAGAATTTCTTTATTGGCCTTGGAGACTCTAATCTTTTCAATCAGCCAATCGGCTCCATAAATAGCCATTAAAATAAATCCTGGCAAAGCTAAAATTGAGCGATTACTATGTGGAACTTCTAATGAAATAGCAGCTGGAAGCAAACCAATAATAATTAATCCCAAAAAAACATATTTATCTTTATTTAACGATTTCTTAGTTGTAGCTTTTATTGCAAAAGATGCAGCATTTTTGACCAGGGATGAAGAACTTTTGACCAAAAAAGAAATTAATCCAAATATTGCTAAAATAAATGTTGTAATAGATAAAACTCCAAGGAATCCTGATCCATGTCTCAAGGTTGTTGTTTCTCCAAAGATTAAGAAATTAGCGGAGAGATGAGCGCCGTAACTCTTAAGAATATAAACGAATTTTTCAAGCGTAGTTATATCTGACGAAAAGATTGTTACTCCAGCCCTAGTTAGTCCTTCACCAAACAAAGAATCTTTGATAAATGGGAATAATAAACCAACAAAAATAACTCCTGGGAATATCAAACTCTTAAAGTTTTTAACAATACTCTTGAAAAATAAGACAAAAAAGCTAATAAGTAATAATGGTACCACGACCTTTGAACTATGATACGTATAGATCGCAGCAACAAAGCTAAGTACAACTACCAAAGATTGCCAAATATTCTTAAAATTATTTTTAGAAAGTTTGATTAAAAATAATAAACCCCAAATTAAAAATGTTAATGCCATGCCTGATTCAAAACCAGCTCTAGAATAATGAAGGTGCCAGGGCGAGGTAGACATCAATAAACCCGCAAATAATGCATAAAATCTTGAATATCGATTGTCTTTGAATACTTCTTCAACTAAAAGAATCATTCCAAAAATACCAATGATAGAAAAAATCGCAAACGGTAATCTTACGGCAAATAAGTTTAGGCCAAATAAATAAGTAAAGATACCATTCAAATAAATTGCTAAAGGAGCTTTGTAATCTCCAAAAGACTGGAAACTGACTGGCAATCTTTGCAACCATTCGTCCCTTCTGGTATTAAAAATTGCAAAACCGTTATAGCCAATAGCTGCCTCATCCCATGTCATGCCATGAGGAACGGTTCCTAACTTATAAAATCGTAAAAATATTGAAAGAACTAAAATTGATAAGACCAAAAACCAATACCATCCTATTCCAGGCTTTTTATTCATAATCACATTTTACCGTAATTAACCTTTGAATGCTATAATTATTTATGAACAAAAGAGCTTTTCTAGTTATTTTATTTCTAACTCTTATTCCCTTAATCAAATATTGGTATTTATTTTCAACACCTACAAATATGCAGTATTATGCAGATCTATACGCAAACTCTCAATATGTTCTAGGCGAAGCTTCACCTCATAAAATTGATGATAATGAAGTCTATATTTATGCAGGTTACACTTACGCAAGAAGTGACGACCCGACTTTAGTTAATTTTGAGCATACGCCCTTGGCAAAATATTTATTAGGTTTCTCATATTTTTTAACAGGAAATTCGGTACTACTCAATATTCCAATGTATTTTTTTATCCTATTTTTGTTTTACATTCTAGCTTCTAGATTTATTAAAAACAAAAATATTATTTATGGACTTTTAGTATTATTTGGCTCTCAAAAACTATTCTATTTTAATGTTTCGCAAGGAATGCTAGATTTACCAAATTTATTTTCAACACTTTTATTTTTCGTCATTTTGACTAGCAAACAAAAAAATATTTTGATTAAATATTCTCTGCTAGGAATTTCTTTAGGAATATTTGCTGGAACACGCTATCCATTCCCATCTATTATATTATTGATCGCGCCACTTATTATTTGGGCATTCATTAAAAAAGAACTTAAATATTTGCTTTTCTCATTTATAGGTTTGGCAGGAACATATTTTTCTATGTACATTATGTACTTTAAAAACCACAGCCTATCGGAATGGCCAAAATTTGAATGGTACAGATTTATTTTTTTCGCTGGAAACAGATCTATGCCAAAATTTTTAATTTTTCAAACAATATTTTTAGGAAAATTTAAGGCTTGGTGGAGCGACGGATGGCAATACATTGCTACTTGGACCATTCTTTGGCCAATAGCATTTATTGGTAGTATTATCGCCACATATAAAAACAAATTTACTTTATCAAACTCAATGATTCTTATTTTTACTTTTGGATTAATTTCATTTTACGCAATTGCCGCTGCATCATATGACAGATTTTTAATCTCAATCATTCCATATTGGGCATTAGTTTTGGGAATTGGTTTGGATAACCTCTCGTCAAAATCAAACATTTTTGCAGAAATTGCATCTTCACTCAAAAAGAAAAAACTCTAAAAGTTTCTCAACTTAGTATAAAACATGCTGGATAAATACCAAATAGATTCTATTGGATGAAGCATGCAATATCCGAGTTTGTTCTTACAATCTGGAGCAAAATAAACAGTTTCTTTTTTATTTATTAAATCTCCAACAATAAATTGAACTTCGTACTTACCAACAACATCACTATTTATATCTAGAAAAGTAGTTCCATTTGCCTGCTTTTCATGAAGATCAATTTCAGTGGTTTCTGGAGTTACAATAATTTCTGGATTTGATTCATAATTTGTTGCAAACCCCTTATCGTCTTTAGGTATGAAAACAAATCTAACGGGATTTTTTCCAACAACAGCATATCTATTATGAGCGTAAAAAACAGATTCAATATTATCCATTATTCGATCGGTGATTTCTGGAAATAAATAGGGATAGTAATCTTCTCTAAGTTCGCTAAAAATATCATCGCTTGGTTGCTTAAAAGTAAGCTCACAGTTATTTAACACACAGTCAATTGACAAAAAAATTGATTGATCTTCATATTTTTCATTAGCAAATATTACATCAAATCCTCGCCAGTTTTTCTTGACTGAAATAAATTCACTCTCATTTAAAATGACATCATTATGACTAATAACGAAATTAGTACTAATTTGATCTTCATTAAAAATAATTTCATTTGTTTTGTCATCTTCATCTATCCAACTCAGAACTAAATCGCCTCCAGTAGTTCTAGAAAAACCTATTATTGCTTTCACATTTTCAGCGATATTTAAGCCATCAAAAAATGTTGAAAAATCGTTTCTTGAAGACTTAGCCTCGAAGTTCACTTTTTGAAACTCTGGTAAATATTTTTTGCGAAGACCGTGTAAAAAGTTTTCTTTGAATGAAAGATTAGTTGGTTCGCTCAAAGAATACTGCTGAGAAGCATTAAAAATAAATGGCGTGACCCAAAATGCCAAATCCTGAGCAATATAATTATTATATGGATCTTCTAAGTTTTCATTGGTGATTCTTAAATCGGAAAGGGAAAGCTTTTTATTTTTTAAAATAAATCGAGCTCGATAATTTTTTGCATTTACCCAAAAAGATTTTTCGTCGGAATTATTTACCAGATCATTTCCTTCAAGTCCAACCACAGCCTGAATATTATTTTCGGCAAATTTGTTAAACTGCGAAACTGTCATCGTAACAATTTCGCCATCATCTTTTATGGATTCTATTTGTTTTGAGTACTCATCCTGAAATTTTCCGGCCATGGAATTTTCTAAACCCAATAATAAAAATCCATAATTATTCTGTCTTTGGTTAATTAATTCATTCTTAAGATTTCTAAAGTAATCAAAACCCCTGTTGCCAATCGCATAATCATTTGGTTGGGTAGTAAATGAATTGGTATGATCACCATAATTAAACATTGGATCGGATCCAGTTTGCCTCAAAACCAAAGTTTGTTTTTGATTTTGTTCTGGGTTTTGATCGTACCCAACTTCAGCCTGACCATTACTTGGATTACCTCCATTTACAAATAACCAATTTTTACTAGCAAAATAAGGATAGTGAACTGGGCCACCAGACATCGTATAGCTGTCAGTTCCCCATTGTTCTCTAGTAATTTGATGAACATAGATGCCATATTTTTCGTTCATGTAGTTAACGGAGTTTGTGTCCATAATCCAAGCAGTTGAAAACTTTGGATAATATCCAAAGACCAGCAAAAAATTTTCCATGTATTTATCAATGATTTTTTTGCGATCTTCAAACTCATAACCAACGGTGTAAACATTTTGAGCTTTGTACCAATTATCAGAATCACCCTTATAAAGAACACTAGCATCTTGAGCCAGTTTAGGTGTAATTTCCAAAAATGCCCCCAACTCAAATTGCTCACCATCGTCAACTTGCTCACCCTTTAAGTTTTTCAAAATTTTTGTATAAGCAGGATTTGACAATACATCATAACGTAAAGCAAAATTCCCTTTAAGATTATTGCGCTTTATCGAATCAATTTGTTGAACAAGAGCGTTTTCATTGCCCTCATCACAGCACTCGTTACCTCTAACCTGATTAATAATTAAAATGATTTTTTTATAGTCATCGCTGGCTAAAACGCCATTGTTAGCAATAGCCTCATCGCTGGCCAAAACACTACTAGGAACTAATTTTAAAAATAGGGGAGTAATTAAGAAAAAAAGAACAAGCTTTTTTATCATAGAGCTTCTTTAGCCAAACTTTTTTTGTGCTTATAATCCCAATATGGTTTCCAAATCCAATATGAAAATTTTTGAAAAATATTACCGTTTTTGAGCACAAATTTATGAGAATTATTCCAACTCATAATGTTAATCTTGGTTTTGCCAAATTCATCAATATTTGTGGTCTCATGAATATGATAAACAATGGCTTGCTCATCAAAAAGAACTTTCCAACCCCGTTTTAGGGCTCTAAATGAGAGATCGATATCTTCCCAATATGCTGGATAAAATAACTTGTCAAATCCACCTAATTCTAACCATTTTTTACGATTAAACATCGCAGAACCACCACTTGCCCAAGAAGTTTTACCCGATCTAAAATTATCTGCTTTTGAATGAACAAAAAATCCCTGCGAGAACCAAAGTTTATTTTTTCCAGATTTTTCTCCGGATTTATTTATTTCATACTCCAAGCAACCAACGGCAAAAACATCCTTTTCAGAAAAATTAGTTAGTAGCTGGTCTACAACATTTTTTGTTGGTTTAACATCGCTATTTAATAAAAAAATATTATCATTGCTAGACATCGCTACACCCAAATTTGCTGTTGCTCCAAATCTCAAATTTACTAACTGTGAAATTAACAAAACCGTAATTTTCTTTTTGGCCTTGCCATCGTCAACAACCAAATCGTTGGCATACATTTTAAATTCGACTCTGTCCAAATCGGGATTATATTTATTTGGTAACTCGCCTTTGTTAAATGATTTCTTAATTAATTTAAGTTTAAATTTTTTGACCATCCAGTTAACAGAATCGTCAGGACTGCAGTCATCTACAACTACCAATTCATCGCCATTCCTAAGTGAAGCAATTAAGGAAGGTAAAAATTTATTTAACAAATTTTTACCATTATAATTTGGAATTACTGCAGATACGTTTTTTTTAATCTTTTTTATATTATTCATATTTTTTCATAACCTTAAAAAGGTTAAAACATTTTCCACAACTTTTGCGCAAAAACGTTTTCGTCAAACTTCTTTACTTGTTGTAGGATTTTTTTGTGAAGTTCTGGTGTATCAAGAGTGCCGTCAATAATTTTCAGCGTTTTTTCAAGACATTGGCCTTTAGTTTGCCAAAGCAGTTCTTTTAGATCAGAACCAATAATTTCTACTTGTCCGCCTTTGCCCAAAACTATTGGGACACAGTCAGCCGCCATAGCTTCAAGTGTTGTTATTCCAAAGTGTTCCATTTTTTCTGGCGCAATATTTTCATCAACTTCATATCCTGTTGCATGCCAATAAATTTTTGCTTTATGAAAATAGTTTAAAAGTGTTTCACGTGAAATATCTGTCTTAAACTCGATGGGGGAGTCCTGAGCCAATTTCTCCACCTCGTCAAAATATTTCTTATCCTCAACGCTTCCAACTAAAACTAATTTCCAACCTTTCATAAGTCCAGGATTTTGCTTAATCATTTTTTTAAAAACGTCTACCAAAACATCTTGTCTTTTACTGTGCAACTGTCTAAAAAACCGCCCCACATTTAATATAATTTTTTCTTTTTTAAATTTTCCGCTAGAATTTGCTCTTAAAATTTCTGCAAAACTAACTTTTGGGTTATGTACAAAATTGACATTTACTTGCCATTTTTCCTCAATTACTTTTTTGGTAAACTCAGAATTTGTATTTTTAATATTCCAGTTATGCAACTTCAACCTATCAAGAAAAGAAGACTTACTATCAGTAAAAGGTATTTGGATATGCAGATTATTCGTAGTGGCTAAACTAAAAAATAAACTGCCGTCACTCACATAATATAAATAATCAAATTGCTTAGTCCACAATAGTTTTTCAAAAAACCCACCAGTTGAAATCGGCGAGTGGACAAACTCAAGATTTTCCAATGAGTAGTTAAGAAATTTTTGATACTCTGCCCTCACCTGCTCCAAATCTTTTTTTTCGTGACAATTAATAGCAATTACAACTTCATGTTTGGTTGCAGCCAAAGTTGCAACATCAAAGAAATGTCTCTCACCACCACCAAAATGTTTGGGAACGTATGGAGAATAAAAACAAATTTTCATAAGCGTAGGTTTTTTATTAGCACCGATCTTGTTTTCAGTGTCGATCTTTAACTCAGCACCGATCTTTTTTCAGTGTCGATCTTTTTTCCAAAGACCTAATATTTCTTCTTCTTTTTTGTTGTATTTTTCTTTGATAGAAGGATTTTGTTGCAATTCCCAAACCTGTATGTATACCAAAATTCGGTTTATACCTTGAATCAAAGCTTCAATCAGCCCTTCTAGACCATCTTTGTAACCTTTTTTAAAAATAGCTCTTCTAAAAAATTCCATGAAGCCTTTTCTCATCAAGATAAAAAAAGTTACTGGCGCAATATTCGATTTATAAAGCTCACTAGCTTCAATTGGCGTCCAATTCGCAGTCTTAATTAAACCTGAAACTATATTTCTATGAGTAAAATGCAACAATTTAGTTTTGAGATCAATCAATTCTCCCTTAAAGTTCGGACTTTCATGAATATCACCAATCCAGCCCATTAGACTTTCTTTCTTGAACACTTTTTCGACTTTATCGTCTTGCCAGCCACCCCATTTAAATTTTTTACCAAAGTAAATGTTTTCTCTGCTAAGTCTAAAAACTTCGGCGTCAGTTGTTTCAATATTTACCATTATTTCTTTTGCTAATGTTGGCGTAACTCTTTCATCGGCATCTACATAAATAACCCACTGGGAAGTTGCTCGTTTAAGCGCCTCCTCACGAAGCCTAGAAAATGAGTCATGTTTGAAAGAGATAACACTCGCTCCATAGCTTTCAGCAATTTCTCTGGTTCTATCAGTTGAGCCACTATCGACTACAATAATTTCAGTACACCACAAAAGAGACTTGATGCAATTTTCGATCATAGTTTCTTCATTTTTAGCTATGATTAGTGCTGAAATTGTTTGTTTATTCATAAAGTATCTTTAAATAATTGATTGCTTTCCATATCGACCAGTCAGCAAATGATAAACTGCCAACCTATGTCTGCTATTACCATCTATCAAAAATCCAAACATCAATCTAAGAACTGTAATAATTTGTTTGACGCCACCATGTTTAAAGGTAAACAGCATTGTGTTTCTAGTCTGATAGTATTCTTGCAATGGTGACCCAGAACCACCAGTTGAGCCAGCGTTTTTATGCCAAACAATAGATTTTGGAACAAAATGTATTTCATAGCCAGCTTTTTTGACCCTAACGCTATAATCCACATCTTCCATGTATAAAAAATAATTTTTATCCAAAGTACCAACTTTTTCCAAGACTTCTCTCTTAATCATAACACTACAGCCTGTAGCAAAATCACACTCCAATTGAGTATCAAATTGACCCCTATCAACTTCGTCAACGCCTCTATGATAAGCCACAAGATTATCCCAATCGATTGAACCACCTGCATACCAAAAGACTTTTCCAAGTTGGTCTTTTTTATATGAATTAAGATGAAACTCTCTGCCTTTTGTAAAATAAATTTTTGAGATAATTAAACCAGCTTTTGGATATTTTTCAGCATGAACCAATAATTCCTTCAAAAAATCTGGATGAACTGTGGTGTCATTATTGAGTAATAAAACATAATCTGAGTTAAATTTTTCAACAGCAAAATGAATACCCATGTTATTGCCACCAGTAAAACCCAAGTTAGATTCACTACGAATTAACTCAATTGTTGGCACTCGATGTCTTCTTGGTAAAACCATTGGAACCGTTGATGCGTTATCAACCACAATGATAGAGTGTCTAAACCCAGGTGCATTGATTTTTAAAAGTGAGTCCAAACAGTCAATGGTATATTCGTCAGAATTGTAGTTAACGAGAATAATTGATATATGCATACTGCGACAATTCTATCATAGAAACAGGCCTGAAAATTGCTTGAGTTGTAGGCACGCACTTTACGGAAAGTATCGTGCCCAATTCAGCTTGGGACTAAATATACAGCTTCCTTCTGACTTGCCAAATAAACTTTGTGAAACCCGTATTATTCTCAACTTGCCAATCAGCAATCCAATATGCCAACTCTTTTTTAAATTGAATTATTTCGCCGATTAGTTCTTCTTCTTGGAATTTATCAGTTTCTGGAAAACCTCTTTGATCCCAAACTTTCATAGCAACGGAAGCTTCTGAAATTGCTTGTAATAATGAAAGACTCAATCCATGACTGCCGTCATTAATGCCTCGTTGTGAAAATAATCTAGAAAGAAGTTCGCTTGAGAATTTTCTAAAGATAAACTTTGAATCAAGTTCTAGATCTTTTGAATTTGAAATCTCTTCAGCCTGGATATTACTGTATCGATTCATTCTAGTAATGTATTGATCGACATGCTGATAGTTGTGATGAATAATTGCAATTTCTTTTATAGCTGGGAATTCGCGAACTTCACCACTAGTGATAGGAATTGAGTGAATTTCATCTGACCACTCAATGTGACCTTTTTTGAAAAGTCTCAATATGTAGTTAGGCCACCAGCCTGTTTTTTCAATCCACTTGCTAAAAATCATGTTTTTTCTTGGTATATAGTAACAATCAGCTGTTGATTGACCTTTTTCATCAGATTTAAGAATTCCCTTGATCACTCTTGCAAGTTCTTGAGGAACTTCTTCATCTGCATCTAAGATTAAAATCCAGTCACCTTGAGCTTTTGAAATTCCAAAATTTCTTGCTGGTTCAACATAACCAACATCCTCATGGGCATAAATAGAGCTCGTATATTTCTTGGCAATTTTAACGGTACTGTCAGTACTCATCATATCCACAACCACAATTTCGTCAGCAAACTTTACTGATTTGAGTGCAGCTTCTAAAAAAGTTTCAGCATTTTTTGTAAAAATAACTACTGAGAGTTTCATCTTAAGCTCCTAATTTCAGTTAATACCTTGTCTTTCCCCACTATTAACAGAGTAACCGCATAAGTAAGTCCCGTCAAGATGACTCCTGCAGAAAACTGTAAATATCCTTGAGACCAAAACTGCATACCAATCACACCTACAATGCTCATAACTACAGATGCTAGTAATTGTCTCCAAACTTGATCTATAAAATCGATTGGAACAATTTTTTTGACAAAATAAACCGATAAGACGGAAGTAAAGGATATTAATAAAGCGGAAATTGCTACACCATTAAAACCAAAGAAGTAAATTCCCACTGGGGTTAAAATCCACGTCAAAACTGTCCACATTACCATTAACTTTAAGGTCCAATTAATTTTGCCAATAGCATTAAGAGTATTGGTTAAAGGTGTTGAAACTGCACTCCAAGCAATGCTCAAACTAAATAAAATTAAACTAAGTGCGGCCGGTTGCCATTTTCCCCATTTTGGAACAAGACTGATAAATGGAAATATAAAGACACTCATGCCTACTAAAATTGGGAAAATTGCTGCTGTAATAAAAAATAATGATTTTTCGATAGCTTTTTTGAGCGCCAAACTGTGGCCCTGCAACCTAGAAAAAGCTGGAAAAGTAATCGCCATCATGTTTTGAACTGTCAAATTATATGGATACATTGACCAGTTTTTGGCCCACTGAATATATCCAAAATCCCTGAGTGGCAAGAACATGGCCAATACTAAATAAAATAGTTGATCTTTAATCCTTGCTAGAAAATCATTGATCTGAAATTTAACACCAAATCCGAGGAGCGATTTTAATGATGTTTTGTTTAAAGCAAAACCTATCGACCATGGCTGAAGAACAAACATCACGACTACACCAACAATTGATCTTGCCAAAATTGCATACGCATAGGCAATTGAACCAGAGCCATTCAATGCCAAATAAATTAATAAACCATGAAAGGCAATTTGTTCAAAGATTTGCGGAATAATTAATTTAGAAAAATCAAGTTTTCTTTCTAAAATTACGGAAGGAATAGTTTTAAATGTGGCAAGAGGAAATGAAATTCCAAGTGCTAATAATATCCATTTTCCAGTTTCACCAGTTTTATTTTGCACAAACCCCATGGCCAAAATAATTAAAATGACGCCCATAATAAACCAACTCAAAATTTGTTGAACGGTAAAGGCGGATCTGTAGTCAGCTTCAGTTGGAGGAGTTTTCTTTTGAATTAATGATGCTGCAAGTCCAACATCAGAAAAGAAAATTAGAATCCCAATGATTTGAATTACAAAACCATAAATTCCAAAATCTTCGGGAGAAAAATATGAGCTCAAAACAAAAATTGATATTAGCCCAATTCCTTGGAGTAAAAGCGTTCTAATAAAATATGAGACTGCACCAGAAACTGATTTTTTCTTGATGTCTTTAAGGTTAATCATTGTGCTTATGATACCAGAAGAGAATACTCAAAAATATCACCAAACCAAACACTGAGATTCTGTCAGAAATTGATCTCACTTTAGTATCTTTGAATTCTAAGCCAACTTGATGTTTTCCTGGCTCTACTGGAACGAGAATTGTTCCGGAATTTGAAACGCCTTTGCCCACAACAACACCATCAACTTCTGCAGTCCAACCTGGAAAATCTAGGACAGCGAACTCCAACATTGTTTTTTGAGGCAATTCGACCTCTACCAATTTTTTGTGAGTTTTATTAGTTATTTTTGTAAATTCAAACTCGCAATAATTATTTCTGTCACCCAATATTTGTATATTAATGCCAGAATATTCACGTGCAACTTCGCAACCCAACACGGCGTCTTCCTGCGCCACCGGGATAATTTCAACAGTTTTAACTTGAGCCGGAATATAATCAGGCAAAGTCTCGCTCATCTTGTTCCTAATTTTAGCGATGTCGCTATAGTAATAGTCGCTCGTATCTTCTAAGAATTTTTCTGGTTGGAAAAATTTATAATTTGAAAAAATAATAATTAAAATTAGCACTCCAGAAAATAAATATTGATGAAATTTTCCTTTGATAAATTTAACTATAAAGCCGATCGCTATACTTAAAAATACTATCACTGCGGACAACCATCGCCATGGAAATTGAATAAAAGAAAAAATCGAAATACTATCCCAAATTAACTTCGACCTGTTTAATGTCATGAGTGCTGAAAATGCCAATAAAAAAAGTGTTGTTAAATATAAGCCGTTGGCTGTTATTATTTGACCAATTTTTAGTGAAGTACTTTTTGAAATATTTTTTGAAATTCTTTTAGCAAATAATAAGGCTGATATTCCAAATGCTAACAACTGGCCCGTTCCCAAATAAAAAGAAACATCATCATATGGACCCCAGGACGATCCGCCATATTTCCAGTTAACTTCAAAAAATTGCTTGATATATAAGAAGTGCAAATTATAATCAAAATAATTTCCAACGATTGCTTGTTCAAGTCTGGTAAAACCTTTTTCCATGATTGCCGGTAATAAATAAAAACTAGACATTAATACCGCCAACAAGTACACTCCAAATAAAATCAGAAAGTTTTTAATAAAAAACTGTTTTTTATTTTCTGTTTTTTGTTTCTGAGTTTCCAGAATCAAATAAATACCTCCGAACAGAATGCTGAGTGGCAGAAAGATCAGTGATGTTAAATTATGACTAAGAAGTAAAACTAGCAAAGAAATTAAAAGTATCAACCAACTTTGTTTTTTTCCAAAAACTGCTTTTCCGTCATCACCAACAACTTTGATAATTCCATACAAAATAAATGGCAGAGCCATGATTCCCCATAGTTCGCTAATCGCACCTCTGACAAACAAGTTGACCGCTCTATATGGGGCCAAAGTGACAGCGGAAGCAACTAACAAGCCACCCAAACTCCCAAATAAACTTTTGCCCAGTTTGTAACTGCCTATTAAAACTACTAAGGTTGAAATTAAAAAAAGTAATTTTATTGAGTCAATTAGTGAAAAGCCAATCTCATAAAAAAAGGCTCCCACATAATATGGCAATGGGGCATAAAATTCAAAAAGTGGCATCCCGTAGCCATAGCCCAAATCACTACTCCACCTAACTGGAAAATGACCGTCAACTAGTGCTTTGTGCATCTCAACTATTCTGGCTCCATGAGTAAAATCATGGACCAAAAAAAAGTCACTTCTAAAAAATGACCAAGAAGAAGCAAAAAAAACCATCATCAATACTACAAATATAATCAGTTTTTTTAACATTACATTTAATTGTAAACTATTTAGATGTTAAAATAAAACTTGATGAATGAAATAACACCAACTCCAACCGCAACATCTATATTTATTAAAGCAACTATATTAAGTTTAGCGTTCGCATTCATAATGTTATTCTTCACAGCGATTGGAGTTGGCATTTGGGGATTTAATAAATTAAATAATTTTGCCAAACTTGCAGACACTTCAGTAAGCAAGCTAAAAACTACTTTTGAGTCAGGGTGGAAATTTCCAGTTACTAATTCTAATGATAAGAAAAACTTTTTAATTTTAGGTGTCGATTCACTAGAAACAAGACCGGGAAGTCCTGGCTTAACTGACACCATAATGCTGGTTTCATTAGACATCAAGTCTGGCAAAATCTCCACTATACCTTTGCCTAGAGATCTCTGGAGCAGCAAATACTTGACAAGAATTAATGCTTTATATTTCTATGGCCAAGAAAAATACCCCACGGAACCTCAAAAATTTGTCCATGAAACGATAGAGGATTTAACGGGAGTAACTATTCATCACACTATAGTAATTTCAATTGATTCAGTTGCTGATATAGTTGATATGTTGGGCGGAGTTGAAGTTGACGTTAAAACTGGATTTATAGACTCTCAATTTCCAAGACCAAATGTCGATGTAACTGTAGTCACAGATCCAACCAAACTTTATCAAACAATAGTTTTTGCAGAAGGCCCCCAAACTATGGATGGCGAACGAGTTTTACAATTTATTAGAAGTCGCAAATCTGGCGATGATCAAGGCGATGATCTTGCTAGAACAGAAAGACAACAGCTTGTGATTAGCGCCTTAGTCAAAAGATTTCAAAACTTTGAATTGTTAAAAGATGAAAAAACTTTAGCTAAACTTTACAAGTATTATAATAAAAATTTCGCTAAGCAGTTTTCAGTTGAAGAAGGCATTGCAACAATAAAAAAAATATTACCAATTAGAGATAGCATCACCTTTACAAGTAATGCGCTGAGTGTTTTTCCTGAAGATTCAAATGGAGTCATTACAAACCCACCTACATACAAGTATAAAGGTGAGTGGGTTTACGAAATTAGAGACGAGGATAATTTTAGGAGTGAAATTCAAGACAAACTTAACTTATGAACAAACCATTTTCTTACAAAACACTAACTAGAATTTTGGTAATCCTGATTTTGATTCTAAGTATTGCGACAGGATATTTTCAAGCCAGCTTGATTGCTGAACAAAAAAAATATCTAAGACTAGAAGATAGATATGTTCGCGTTAGAAGTGGCTTAGGAACAGAAGAAACCCAAAGATTGATTGATGAATCGCGACAAGTAAACAATTGATTATTTATTATAAACAATATAAGATACTCTGAAATATGAAAGATAACTCAACTTTATTAGTAACTGGTGGCGCCGGATTTATTGGTTCAAATTTTATAATTTACTGGTTAAACAAGTATCCAGAAAGTAAAATTATTAATCTAGACTCTTTGACCTATGCCGGCAACTTGTCCAGTTTAAAAACAGTTGAAGACAATCCTAACTACACTTTTATTGAAGGCAATATTACCAATAGTGAACTAGTTGATAAAATCATGGACGATGTAGATGTTGTGGTTCACTTTGCTGCCGAATCTCACGTTGATAGATCAATTTTAGATCCAGGAATCTTTTTAGAAACCAATGTACTTGGAACTCATGTTTTGCTGGCATCAGCTCTTAAAAATAAAATTGATCGTTTTCACTACATCTCTACCGATGAAGTTTTTGGTTCTTTAGAACTTGGAAATCCAAACTCAAAATTCAGTGAGTCAACAGCTTATGACCCTCGAAGCCCTTACTCGGCCAGCAAAGCATCTTCAGATCATTTGGTCAGAGCTTATGGTGAGACGTATGGTCTTAACTACACAATTACCAACTGTTCAAATAATTATGGCGAATTACAGTATCCAGAAAAATTCATTCCTTTGGCAATCACTAACTTAATGGAAGGCAAAAAAATTCCTGTTTATGGTGACGGCTTACAAGTAAGAGATTGGCTATACGTTCAAGATCATTGTGATGCGATTGATAGAGTGCTTCATTCTGATAAGAGCCAAGAAACATATGTCGTTGGCGGATTGACTAAAGAGGTGCCCAACATTGAAATTGTGAAAATGATTGTGGAAATTATGGGCAAAGATGAAACTCAAATTGAGTACGTAAAAGACAGAGCTGGTCATGACAGAAGATATAGTGTCGACTGGTCAAAAATAAATAAAGAGTTGGGCTGGAAGCCAACCGTAAGTTTTGAAGAAGGTTTAAAAAAAACCATCGAGTGGTATCAATTAAACCAGGAATGGTGGAAACCCTTAAAAATCGATAGTAAAGATTTTTTTGCTAAAAACTATGATTGACGCAACATTCGTACCAACAGAAGAAAATAAAATCAGCCCTACAATCCATAAAACTGCAATTGATGGTTTATATTACATCCCGCACAAATATTTTCCAGATGATCGAGGTTTCTATTCGGAGCTTAGTAGAATTCCTGAGATTGAAGAAGTCACTGGAATCGAATTCAAAATTAAGCAAATGAATCAATCGAGATCAAATCAAAATATTGCTCGAGGCATTCATGTTGAGGATTGGAACAAACTTGTGATGGTCACCACCGGGCTTTGTTACTGCGTGCTTGTTGACTTAAGACCGGCCTCTCAAACTTTTGCCAAATATGAGAGTTTTTATTTAGGTGTAGATGATCTCGCACTCAAAGGTTCAATTTTTGTTTCAAGAGGAATTGGTAACTCCTTCTGCGCCGTCAAGGGACCTGTAGATTATATTTATGGAGTAGATGCCCTTTGGTCTCAAAGAGATACAACTGGAGACAAAGCTATCGCACTTTTTGACAAAGATATAAATATTCAGTGGCCAATCGAACCAAATAAAATGCTTGTCTCTCAGCGTGATATCAATGGAACTTCACTTAGAGAAATGTTTCCAGAAAAATTTAATAACAGTTAAAGGAAATAATGAAACAAGCTTTACTTGCTACTGGAATTAACGGTTTGGTTGGATCAAAGTTTGTTGAATTATTTGAGAATAAATATTCGTTTGATAAACTTGACGTAGCCGACCTAGAAAATCCAGTTGACATCACCAATGAATCGAGTGTTAACAATGCAATACAGAATTCGACCGCTGATTTTATTATTCATTATGCAGCCTACACAGATGTGACCGGAGCTTGGAAGCAAAAAGGCGACAAATTTGGACTGGCTTATAAAGTAAATGTTGATGGAACTAAAAATATTGTTAAAGCCTGCAAAAACTTTGGCAAACACCTAATTCACGTTTCAACCGCCTATGTTTTTAATGGCGATAAAAATGAGCTTTATACTGAAACAGATGATCTCAGCCCAATCGAATGGTATGGACAAACTAAAGCTGAAGCTGAGACTGCAATCACTGATAGCGATATCAATTGGACAATTTTAAGAATTGACCAACCTTTCAGATCTGATAATTATGCAAGACCTGATGCCGTTAGAAGGATTGTTGATAGTTTAAAGAATGATAAGTTGTACCCACAGTTTACCAATCATTTTTTTGGTCCAACTTTTATCGATGATTTTGCTTTAGTAGTTGATTGGGTAATTAGAACAAAATCTAAAGGCATTTACAACTCTTCTTCTGGAGAAAGCTGGACAGATTTTGATTTTGCAAGCCTAATAAATGATAACTTTCATTTCGAAAAAGAAATCAAGAAAGGCGACCTAAATGAATATCTAAAAACATTAGATCGACCTTATCAAAGAAATACGGCTATGAGTATTGAAAAGTTAAAAAATGAAATTGATTTTGAATTAAAAAGTGTAAAACAAGCAGTGAAGTTGGTAAAACTGTAAATTGAAATAATACTTTTATGGTCGTAGGCAGTTCGCCTAAAATGCCCAAAAAAGTATTATTTCAATTTAAGTAGTAGTTTTGCCTTGTCTCCACTCTTCAATCTTTTTGTGGTCACCGGTCAACAAAACTTCTGGAACTTCCCAATTATTATAAGTTTGAGGTCTGGTGTACTGGGGAAATCCTAATTTTCCCGGTGTAGAATGAGACTCATTTTTATTACTGGCTTCATTTCCCAAAACTTCTGGTAATAATCTGATGATTGCGTCCGAGATCACTAAGGCTGCGGGTTCACCACCGGTTAGAACATAATCACCAATTCTTACCTCATCGTCAATAAGATATTCAGCTACCCTTTCATCAACGCCTTCGTAGTGACCACAGATGATTGTTAGTTCTTCAAGTTTGGAAAGCTTTTTTGCAAATCCCTGGTTAAAAAGTTTACCCTTTGCAGAGGTTAAAATAATTTTAGAGTCGGCAACTTCAGTTTTCAAAATTGCAGTTTCAGCTTTAGAGTTGGCAGTTTTAACTTGAGCAGTTTGTTTTTTTACACCCAAACTTTTTAGTGCCAAATCAATCGGCTCAATTTTCATCACCATTCCAGGACCACCACCAAACGGTCTATCGTCTGTCAATTTGTGCTTATCTAAGGCAAATTTTCTGATATCTATTAGATTAATTTCAACAAATGAGGCCTCAACAGCTCTTTTGATTATTGAAGTGGCTAAAGGAGATGCAAAGTACTCTGGAAAAATTGATAAAATGTTTATTTTCATGACCCGTATTATAACATCGAGATCATTGCAGGCTACTATAGGAGACTACTATGCAGACTACTAGTTCAAACATTTGGAAAAAATTGATACTATTAAATAACTATGCCTGCAAAAGAAAATACCGGACTTACACTTACTCAACTAACTCACTTCAGTAGGCAAGCTATAAAGTATGGATCTATCGCTCTAGTTACATTAATGATCGGTCGTGTGCTTGTAACCGGTTTTATCGCTTACTGGAAAGCTACCCACCCTGCTCCTCCACCCCCACCAACAGTTGGTTTTGGCAAACTTCCAGCCTTAAGGTTTGATGTTAGAACTGATGATCAGAAACCAAGTAGTTACAAGCTTGAAACAGCAACCGGCTCAACACCTGAGTTTGGCGATAGAGCCAAAGTTTATTTTATGCCAAAAGCATCTGCCAGCTTATTAGCAGATCAAAATGCCAAAAATATTGCTTCTAAATATGATTTTGTTTTCGAACCAGAAGTATTGGGCACTGAAACCTATCGCTGGACAAAATCAAAGCCACTTGCTGCAAATCTAGAAATGAACATTAGGAATCATAACTTTAAATTTTCAACAAATTATCTTTCTCATCCAGAATTTTTGGTAAATACTCAAACTCCTTCTGGTACCGAGGCGATTAAAGACGTCAAAAAATTCCTTGACAAGGTTGGTTTACTTCCAGAAGACGTTGCATCTGCTTCTGCAGAAGTGGTTTTCCTTAAATCACTTGGAGGCGAACTGGCACCTGCTGCTTCACAATCAGATGCCGACTTCATTCAAGTTGATATTGATAGAATCGCAATTGATCAAGTCTATAAAATGTATAGCCCCGAAGGATATCAAGCGTCAATTAGAGCAGTCCTAACTGGCGCATTAAATGGCAGTCTTGATAACATTGTCGCACTCGAGATAAACCACAATGAGGTAGATTATGATCAAGTTCACACTTATCCTTTGAGATCTTCTCGCTCAGCCTGGCAAATCCTACAAGCTGGAGAAGGTTATATTGCTTCTAAAGGAAAATCGGACCAAGCAATTATTCGAAAAGTTTCACTTGGGTATTATGACGATTTCGAAGAACAAGAATATCTTCAACCAATTTATGTTTTCGAAAATGAAGATGATGGCTTCCTTGGATATGTTTCAGCTCTAGACCAAACTTATGTTCAGAAATAGCCAAATCATCCTTTTCAGGCTATAATCAAGATTATGAAAGTACGCACAAGAATGGCACCAAGTCCAACTGGAGACATGCACGTTGGTAGTCTTGCTATCACTCTAAAGAATTATGCCTTTGCAAGAAGACATCATGGTCAATTTATTTTAAGAATAGAAGATACGGATAAAGTCAGAGAAGTTGATGATGGCATTGAGGCTATTCAAAGAATTTTGAAACAATATTCACTAGACTGGGACGAAGGTCCCAATGTTGGTGGTAAATTTGGGCCATACATTCAATCTCAAAGATTAGCTATTTACCAAGAAAAGGCCGAGGAACTTATTGCCAAAGGTAAAGCCTATCATTGTTTTTGTACCAGAGAGAGACTTCAAGAAGTTAAAGAAAAGCAACAAGCTGAAAAAACACCTCCAAAATATGATGGTTTTTGTAGAAATCTTTCCAGTGAAGAGGTAAAAAAGAAGTTAGACCAAAAAATTGAAAGTGTTATTAGACTAAAGGTACCTGAAAATAAAGAGATTAAATTTATCGATCTTATTAGAGGTGAAATTGTCGTCAATTCTGATACTGTCAACGATCAAGTGTTAATGAAAAGTGATGGATATCCTACTTATCATTTAGCAGTCGTGGTTGACGATCACCTAATGGAGATCACTCATATTATGCGCGGAGAAGAATGGATTAGCTCAACTCCAAAACATATTCTCCTCTATGAAGCCTTCGATTGGGAATTACCAATTTTTGCGCACATTCCTATCTTTTTAAATCCTGATGGAAAAGGCAAAATGAGCAAAAGAAAAGGGACTGTTTCGGCTCAATCTTTTTTAGACCGTGGATATTTGCCTGAAGCTTTATTAAATTTTTTCATGATTTTGGGTTGGGCAAGACCTGACGATGTTGAAATCATGAGTATGGTAGATTATATTGAGAGGTTTGATCCTGCGGATGTCAGTTCTAAATCCGTAGTTTTTGACATAAAAAAACTAGATTGGATTAACGGCATATATATTAGAAAACTGGAGTCTTCTGAATTAAAACAAAAAATTGAAAAGTTTTTACCAAATGATTTTCCGAAAGATAAATTAGACAGCATCCTTATTTTAGTTAGAGAAAGATTAGAAAGACTTTCTGATATCGAAGAATTAACCAGTTTCTTTTATCGAGATATTCAACTTCATGATGATGCTAAGAAAATGCTGCTTAAAAAATCAAACGTTGAAGAAGTCTTGACTCAAATCGAGCAAACAAAATCACAATTGCTAGAAATTGAAGATTGGAACACAGCTAATATTGAAGAAGCAGTTAGAAAGCTTCAAGAAAATAAAGAGTGGAAAAAGAATCAATTTTTTATGATGCTTAGAGTTGCCGTTACTGGCAGAAAAGCTACCCCTCCTCTTTTTGAAACGATTGAAATAATCGGCAAAAAATTTACCTTGGAACGACTCAATCAAGCGATTAAGTTCTTGAGTAATTAAGCTCCTATTGTTGAGTTAGGTCATACTTGTAATGTAGAATAAAGTATCGATGCCCGCCCAAACACAACAACCATCAGAAAAAGTGAGAAACTTAAAGCGATTTTTAGAAAAATCTAAAACTAATTTCTATCGAGATAATGACGAACTGCTAAGTTGGCTCCAGGACAGAAACTTGAAAGTGGAAAACCTTGGAGAATTTGACCCGACAGAAAGCAATCGCTCAATAGTCTCCAATAACTCGGTTGAGAGTAAGGTTATTAATGAGTTTAATCAAATTAGTTCCAAAGAAAAACTTCTCGAATCAAAAATTTCAGCTGAAGAATTTAACTCAATCTTTGAAAAATTAAATGATTTACTTTCACTTCCAGCAGGACAGCTGGAAAATCAATCAGAGCTATACCTAGAACAACAACTTAGCGATCTGCTAGGTTTTGATATAGTAGCCGATTTGGATGACCACAGACTCAATCATTCAACTGGTGTAATGGGTAGTGAGGCTCATTTAAAAAGATCACCAAATGATCAGCTAAAAAACCATTTAAACTTGTTAGAAGCAGGTCTAGATAGATCTAGAAGTGCTTTTGGTTGGTTCGTAAATCATGGTGATATCACAAAAGAAGCTGAGGACTTCGAAAAATATTATTTTAGCCTTCAACTATATCAACTCCAAGATTGGAATACAAATTTTAAAGATCTAAAATCATGGTATAAATTTAGAAAAATGGTGGTAATTAACCCTGCTGAAAAAATAGCAATCGTTGGAGTTGTTGGAAACATTGACCACAAAAACCAATTTCAACATCAGTTCGGTGCATCTCCTGAAGTCATTATCAAAGGAAGAATTTGGAGCCCAAAGTCTCAGGGGAAAGTTTTGATAATGTTTGTAGATGATCCAAAAAATGAAGTACCTCTCGGACCAATTTACTTTGACAAATTATTTAAATCAGATCGATAAACTAAATATGAACAACAACTTAATAAATGTAGATTATCTAAAACAAGTTTACTATAAATCCCTATTGCCTTTGGATAAAATTAATGAATTTCTAGTCTTTTTCGAAAATGATCACGCAGACGAAGTGACAAAAGTTTTAATCTCGATCATGAATGTTGCAATTACCAGTACTCTCCTAGATAATTTTGAAACCCTGGATGATAAAAAACAATTTTTAAGATTATGCCAAGATGATTATCAAAATCCAAAAATTTTAGATTTTTTAATCGACAAGTTTCCAGATAGCCAACAAAATATTCTCGAAAGTATTGAAAGATCACTGCTTTCTGCTCAAAAATTCATTATTGAGGGTTAACTTCTTCATTTTCATATTCAATTTTGTGCCTCACTGTAGTATCTTGTATTAGTATGCTTATCATTAACCTACATGTCGGATCACGTTTTCCTATCAATCGTAAAAAATTGAGAGAGGCTGCTCAATTGGTACTAAAAGAAAATAATGTTGATCACGCCCAAATCGATATTTCTGTTGTTGGTAAAAGAAAAATTAAGCATTTAAATGAATCGGAGCTCAAACACTCGGGAGAAACAGATGTTTTGTCTTTCCCACAACATGAGAAAGACAATCTCTATGATTTTCCTTTGCCAGAAGGAGTTCCGCCTCACTTAGGAGATGTAGTTATTAGTTTTCCCGAAGCCGTATCAACTGCAAAGCGCTATGGAAAATTAGTTGATGATCAACTTTGTTTTTATTTACAACATGGAATGATGCACCTACTTGGGTATCACCATGATTAGACTTCAAAAAAGGCCAATCACCAATGTCTTGGAATAGAAAATATCGACCGACTAAAATTGAAGATCTGCATTTAGACTCTGTCAGAATCCAGCTTCAAAGAATGATGGATGCAGGTAAAATTCCTCAGTCGCTCTTGTTTGCCGGTCCAAAAGGCACTGGCAAAACATCTTCTTCAAGAATTATTGGGGCCATTGTTAATGATCCCAAAAATGGCAATCAAGTTGATCTGGCTTATTTTGGCAAAAGCTCCAAAAAGAATGCTACCAAAATTAAAGATGATGCTCAAAAATTAGTTGAGCCTGACAATGATAATGATTTTGCTAGAAAAATTTTTGAAGGCACTTCTTTTGTTGTCCAAGAAATGGATGCCGCTAGCAACCGCGGAATTGACGATATTAGACAGCTTAGGTCTAAAGCATTTCTACCTCCTCAAGCAGGTAAAATGTCCGTTTTTATCCTTGACGAGGCTCACATGCTTACTACAGAAGCATTCAATGCTCTGCTCAAACTTTTAGAAGAACCTCCTGAGCATACTATATTTATACTTGCCACAACTGAGATTCACAAGATACCACCGACCATAGTTTCTAGATGCCAAACTGTGGAATTTCATAAAGCCACAAAAAATGAGCTTATTAATACTCTCAAGAAAATCTTGATTAATGAAAAAATAGCATTCAAAGATGACGCTTTAGAAATGATAGTTCAAAGAGCTGATGGAAGTTTTAGAGATGCAATTAAATTGCTAGAGATGACAGCTCAGGCTGGAAAAGTAACAGCCAAAGAAGTCGGAGTTTATTCTTCGTCTTCAATCGATGGCGAAATTACCAACTTAATTGATAACTTGCTTGATAAAAATGAAGTAAAAGTTATTGAAGTTTTTGAAAGCTTAAGAAGTAAGAATATTGAACAAAGATTTTTCCACAAATCACTTTTAGAAACTCTTCATACCAGTCTGCTTCAAAACTTGAATGTCAAAGAAGGCAGACCAATCGTTAATCAAAAAATTTCACAATTTTTATTAACCGAATTAAGTAGCGATTTTTTATCAACTCCAAGCCCAATTCCACATCTTACCCTAGAATTAAAAATATTAGAGCTAATTGATAGATCAAAAAATAAAAATACAAAAACGTCAGCATCGCCAACAAAGCAACAAGTAAAAAAAAATCCTGAAAATCTAGCAGTCGATAATTTAGTCAGCACCACAACTGACTCAATTACAGTTGCAAATTTTAGTTACAACTCCGAAATCGACAACCCAATATCAAATCAAAGAGCAACTGAAGTTATATCCACTTTAGAACTAAACGGCGATGGAAATAAACTTTGCGAAAAATGGAATAATTTTGTTGACCTAGTGGCGAAAGATAACTTTACAATTGCCTCTCTTTTGCGATCTGCAAACCCAATCTCAGGAAAAATTGGCGAAGCAACTATTGGAGTGTTCTACAAATTTCATCAAGAACAACTTACCCAACCGAAATTTAACGCTCTCCTTCAAGAATTTGTAAAGAGCATTGCTGACGGATACTTAAAACTTGATTTTATTCTAACTCAAACTCCTGCCAAAGCAGAACTAGTTGAAGTTGATAATAATGATACATTGGCACAAATAGCTTCTCAGGCATTGATGTAGATGGGCTTTGATTAAAATCATCTGTAGCTTACAAAGTAAAGGTGTAGTAGAATCTGAAGGGAAAGACAAACGCAATAAATAAGTACGAAAGGCATATATGGCAAATCCACTAAGTGCATTAGGCGATCTTAATAAGTTAAGAAAACAAGCTCAAGCAATGCAAAAACAGCTTCAAGCAGAAGAAATTAGAATTGAAGAAGGCGATATTTTAGTCGTTATTTCTGGAGATCAAAAAATCAAACAGTTTTCAGTTCAGGGCATCTCAAGCCCAGAAGCAATCGATGTTCTTAACAAAGCTATTAAAAAATCACAAGAATTAGCAGCTAAGAAACTTCAATCAATGACTGGTGGCTTAGGTGGAATGCTCGGAGGAAAATAATTTTGAAATTTTTGATGGAATCTTCATGAAAATATTGTTTGCCTCTCAAAACAAAGGTAAACAAAATGAAGCAAAAGAGCTATTCAAATCTCTTGACGTTGAGTTAGCTTTTCCTGATGCTTTTTCAGAATTAAATGATTTTGATGTTGAAGAAACTGGCAAAACATTTATTGAAAACGCGATTTTAAAAGCAAAAAGTTATTCCAACATTGTTAACTTACCATGTATTGCAGACGACTCAGGAATTATCATTGATGGTATAGATGGTCTTCCAGGAATACATAGTAATAGATGGTTCAATGGAACTTCAGATGAGAGAAACGCAGAAGTTTTAAAAAGATTAAAAAATAAACAATCATCACAAGAAAGATCTGCTAGATACTTAGCTGCTGTTTGTTTCTATGATCCAAAAACTGAAGAATATGAGACCTTTGAGGAAGTTCAAGAAGGTATCATTGGAAATAAAATTATTGGAAATGCTGGATTTGATTATGATAGAATCTTTATTCCAAAAGGATACGAAAAAACGTTTGCTCAATTAGGTGATGAACTTAAAAACAAAATGTCTCATCGAGCCAGAGCTTACGAAAAAATTAGGTTATTAATTGAAGTACTATCAAGGGAAAAATAATGAACGATTTATATACACCAACTAAAATAATCTTAGAACGCTACGCCGACGTTCTTGTTAACTTTGCACTAAATTCTGGAGCCGGAATTAAAAAAGGAGAAGTGGTTGAAATCAGCATTCCTGATATTGCAAAACCACTGGCCAAAGAATTACAGATTGCGGTACTCAAGTCTGGAGGTCATCCAATTATTAAGTTGATTCCAACCGGCGATTTTATAAAAGATTTTTTTGAGTTTGCATCTGACGAACAACTTATCCATTTTCCAAAAAAGTATTTTAAAGCTAAATCAAATCTTCTTGACCACGCTATCTCAATTATTGCCGAAACTGATCCTTTAGAACTTATCAACATCGATTCAAAAAAGATCATGAAGACTCAACTTGCAAGATATCCATATAGAGAATGGCAGTTCGAAAAAGAAAGAAATAATAAATTTACTTGGACAGTTGGTCTTTATGGTACTCAAGCAAAAGCTGATAATGTTGGGCTCACACTCAAAGAATATTGGGAACAAATAATAAATGCTTGCTTTTTGGATAAAAAAGATCCAGTCGAAGAATGGCGCCAACTCTCTCAAGTACAAAAGGATATTAATACCAAGCTAAATAAGCTTGAAATTGAAACACTTCATATCGTTGGACCAGATGCTGATTTAACAGTTAAATTAGGTGTAAATAGAGCCTGGAGAACTGGTGGTGGCGCAAATATTCCCAGTTTTGAACATTTTACTTCTCCCGACTGGAGAGGAACAAATGGTTGGATTAAGTTTAATCAGCCACTTTATAGATACGGAAATATTATTGAAGGCGTAGAACTAGAGTTCAAAAATGGCTTAGTTACTAAAGCTATCGCAAAAAAGGGTGAAAAAGTTCTTAGAGATATGATCGAAACCAAAGATGCAAATAAAATTGGTGAGTTTTCACTCACTGACAAACGACTTTCAAGAATCACTCATTCCATGGCAGAAACTTTGTTTGACGAAAATATTGGTGGACCTTTTGGAAACACTCACATCGCCGTCGGTATGGCCTACAAAGAATGTTATAAAGGCGATGCTTCTAAGGTCAAAAATAGTGAATGGAAAAAAATGGGTTACAACAATTCTTCAGTCCATACAGATATTGTGAGTACGGTTGATAGAACTGTCACTGCAACTCTGACAAATGGGGAAAAACTCTTGATTTATGAAAATGGACAGTTTGTTTTGTAAAGTCTGAAGATTTTTTAAAATTATCGAAAATGGAGCAATTTCTGTTGCCGACGCAAAAGAAAATTATCTTCTACTAGCCTTATTTCGTTCTTGTTTGTTCAAAACTCTTTTTCTTAATCTTAAAGACTTAGGAGTAACTTCTAAAAGTTCATCGTCTTCTAAGAAATCCAAACATTGTTCTAAACTCAAAATAGTTGGCGGAGTTAGTTGAACTCCAAAATCAGCATTGGCACGAAAATTAGTAAGCTTCTTGCCCTTAGCAATATTCATTTCCATATCTTCTTGTTTCTTGTTGATTCCAATAATTTGACCTTCATAAACAGATTGACCTGGAACAATAAAGGTTATGCCTCTTTGTTGAATGGAATCAAGCGCATAGGCGGTGGCTGTTCCTGATTCAGAAGCAATTAAGACTCCATTTCTAATTTTTGAAACTACAGCTGAAATTGGAAAATATCCCATGAATCTACTTGCAAATAAACCATTACCTCTGGTTTTGGTTAAAATTTCAGTTCTAAAACCAAGAAGGTTTCTTGTGGTTATTTCAAAAATCATCTTTGTAACATTTTTCTCATTTGTTACAGAATCTTTCATCTGAGCTCTTCTTTTTCCTAATTCCTCAACTACTGCACCTGTATACTCAGCATCAATTTCAACTGTTAATTCTTCAACTGGCTCGCATTTTACGCCATCAATTTCTTTGATAATAACTTCAGGTTTACCAACTTCAAGTTCATAACCTTCACGTCTCATGTTTTCAATTAACACAGCTAAATGGAGTTCTCCTCTACCAGAAACAATAAAACCTGTTCCATTAGAATTTGGAACGATTCTCAAGCCAATGTTAATTTTACGTTCTCTCTCTAATCTTGATCCAATTTGTCTGACGGTAAAAAATTCACCTTCTCTTCCCAAGACTGGAGAAGTACTTGCGGCTATTTGAATATTTAAAGTTGGTTCGGTAACAATGATCATTGGAAAACCTGTTGGATCTGCCGGATCTGCAAGTGTTTGACCAATTTTAACATTAGAATTTCCAGTAATTGAAATAATATCTCCTGGAAAACTTTCTTGAACGGGAATTGTATTTAAACCTTCGCTAGTAAAAACACCTTGTGCTCTAAATGAGCCAATTTTAGTATTTTCTTCAAGCACAAATATTTCTTGATTTGTCTTTAATGTTCCCTGAGCAACCTTACCAACAGCATAAGTACCTTTATAACTATCATGTTCGATATTAGATACAAACATTTTAAATGGTTTTTCTGGTTGACCGTTTGGTTCTGGTACAGTTTCAAGTATTTTTTCAAATAATGGTTTGAGATCGCCTTCTTCATCGAAAGACATTGGCATTTCTTCCCAAACTTTGCCTTCTCTTGCAACAGCATAAAGAACTGGAAACTCTAGCTGATCATCAGAATTAGCGAGTTGTAAAAATAAATCATCGATTTCTGCCTTAACTCTTTCTGGTTCGGCATCTTTTCGATCAATTTTATTAATCACAACCAACATTTTTAATTTATTTTCCAAAGCTTTTTCCAAAACAAATCTGGTTTGTGGTAAAGGACCTTCGGCAGCATCGACAATTAAGAGTGCGCCTTCAGCCATACTAATAACTCTTTCAACTTCGCCTGCAAAATCAGCGTGCCCTGGGGTATCGATAATATTTATTTTCGTTCCTTCATACATAACTGAAGTGGTTTTAGCCAAAATAGTAATGCCTCTTTCTCTTTCTTGATCATTACTATCAAGAATGGTTGTTTGAGTCATTTCTGCTTGATTTTCACGAAAAGTTTTAGTTTGTTTTAACATGCCATCCACGAGAGTTGTTTTTCCGTGGTCAACGTGTGCAATAATGGCAATATTTCTAATTTTCATTTATGACCTTTAGGTTACTTGTGCCCTTTCAGGGTATAGTTTACTCATTTCTCTTCTCAGTTTTGGTGTGAATTGCTAAATTAAAATTGATCGCAAATCCATCTATTAACTCTGGGCAACATCTGTAATTTATAGATTGATGCAAGAACACTATATTATACAGCATGTGTAGATATTTTGTTGGTGCAAATGTTGGTGCAGATCCTTATCGAAACTTAAAGTTGCTCAATTTGAATTTTTCTACTACACTTTAGAGATGGAATTAACTAAAAAGAACCCAATTGCTTATTTTTGTGCTGAATTTGGCTTTGATAAAGATTTGCCAATCTATGCAGGAGGCTTGGGAATATTATCCGGTGACACCATCAAAGAAGCAGCTGACGAAAATATTCCATTTGTAGGTATCGGACTTTTATATAGAGGATTTAATGCAGTTCAAAAGATTTCTGAAGATGGCATGCAGTCAGAAGATAACTATCTTTTTGATCCTGTGACTAGTGGCATGGAACACGTATACAAGGATGAAATGCCTCTTTTTATCAAGGTTCACATGACTGAAGTTGACGTTTGGGTCCGATGTTGGAAAAAAACTTTTTCAGAGAACGTCATTCTTTATCTACTTGATACTGAGACAGATCAAAACTTACCGAGCGAAAGAAGCATTACCTCAACTCTTTATAGTGGCACTCAGGAATCAATGCTAAAACAGCAAATAATTCTAGGAATTGGTGGAATTAAAATGCTGACTGCCCTCGGAATTCATCCTGAAATCTATCACATGAACGAAGGTAGGCCAAACTTTTTACATTGGCAGCTAATTAGAGAAATGATGGACACACATAATATCAGTTATGAAACCGCTAAAACACGCGCTAAAGAAAAAACTGTTTACACTAATCACACCTTAGTAGCCGCTGGAAATCAAGAATACTCAATGGATTTGCTTAAAGTTTTTTCAAAATATTATGCCGATAAAATGGGCATTAGCAATGAATTACTTTTGAGCGACGGTGTTGGACCTGACAAAAGCCCAGATACTTTTTCAATTACGCGGGCAGCATTAAACACTTCTTCAAGAGCAAACGGAGTTAGCAAAGTGCACACTAATTTTTCAATGAAACTTTGGCCAGAATATAATTGGACAAATATTACTAATGGCGTCCATTTACCTACATGGCAAGAACCAAGTGTCAAAAATGCCAAAGGTGATGTTCAGGCTCTATGGGAAACTCATAATCAACAAAAAATAAAACTAGAGGCCTTTGTAAAACAACAAACAGGCTATGGCTACAATCCAAACTTCTTAGTTATTTCTTGGGCTAGAAGATTGGCTGGCTATAAAAGATTGGAAACAATTTTTGAAGATATAGAAGAACTTAGAGCAATAATTAGAGATGAAGATAGACCAATTCAACTGCTTGTTTCTGGTAAAGCGCATCAAGGTGATAATTACGGAAAACAAATGCTTCAACAAGTTATTGGTTTTATGAAACGAGAACTTGTCGGTCACGCCTTGTTTATTCCAAATTATAATATTGAAATAGCTCAAATGCTCACAAGAGGATCTGATGTTTGGTTAAATACTCCAGAAGTTGGAAAAGAAGCTAGTGGAACTTCAGGGATGAAAGCCATAAGTAATGGTGTACTCAACTTAACTGTTGCTGAAGGCTGGGCTGCTGAAGTTGACTGGAATGACACCGGCTGGGTCTTAGACCCTACAAATCTTTCAGAGGATTTATACAGTCAGTTAGAAACAAAAGTTGCGCCATTATTTTACAAAAGAAATACAAATGGCGTGCCAGAAGAATGGGTTGCTATGATGCAGAAATCAATTTTGCTGGCTGATAAATTTAGCGCTACAAGAATGTTTAAAGAATATCGAGAGAAATTATATAAATGTGGACACAATCAATATGGCAATAACTAAATATAAAAAATACTATACTTTAATGACTGAACAAAATAAAAAATTGTTTGACGATTTTGAAATAATAAATAATGATTTTGAAATGAACAGCAGCTCCCGATTAAATACTACGAAATTTCATAAAGTTGGCTTAGAAGTTGTTGATGTCGTAAGATTTTGGGAAAGAAAACTTTGTTCTGGAATGGAAAGAGGTAATAATAGTGTCTATTCCGATAAATTAGCCGATAAATTTTGGACTGAAGTGCGTAGTCGTTTTTCACAGATTGATATGGTTGGAGTTAAAACCAAGTAGACTATCAACGCTAAATAACGCTATACTTAAACAATGCCTGTCTTTCTAGAAATTAGCATAGTTCTTGCACTTGCCACTCTCATCTCGTTTGTAATGAAGTATCTTAAACAACCTTTAATTGTTGGATACATTCTTACCGGAGTTTTAGCTGGACCATACGTTTTAAATCTTTTACAATCGCACGAGACGTTAGAATTATTTTCCAAACTGGGAATCACCATTTTACTTTTTATTATTGGTATTCATTTAAGCCCTAAAATTATTAAGGAGCTGGGATCAACATCTTTTTTGGTGGGATTAAGTCAAATTGTAATAACTTCACTGGTAGGTTTCACAATTGCTATCTTTCTTGGCATTGATCGAATTGCAGCGCTTTATATAGCCATTGCTCTGACGCTTAGTAGCACAATCATTATTTTAAAATTGATTTCAGACAAAGGAGATACCCACAAACTTTATTCCAAACTGACAATTAGTTTACTAATCATTCAAGATGTAGTCGCAACTTTTGTACTGTTGCTTGTTTCTTCATTTTCAAAATCAGTTGAAATGAATGTCAGCAATCCAATGAGCCTAATGCTCCTAAAAGTCATGGGATTAGTTCTGGGATTTTCAATAGTTATTAAATATTTACTGCCAAAAATGATTAACTTCGCTTCCAGCAATCAAGAATTATTATTTTTGTTTTCAATTTCTTGGGGGCTAGGAACTGCAATTGCTTTCAACATATTGGGCCTATCAATCGAAGTTGGAGCACTAATTGCAGGAATAGCACTATCAACTTCTGAGTTTGCTGAAGAAATCAGTTCAAGACTTCAGCCACTCAGAGACTTTTTTATTGTTTTATTCTTTATTTTCTTAGGCGCAAGTATGATTTTGGATATTTCAGTTAGTAATCTACTTCCTATCTTAGTACTTTCATTATTTGTGCTAGTGGGAAATCCAATTATTTTGGTAATAATCATGAACCTACTTGGATACCATAAAAAAACTAGTTTTATGGCTGGGATGGCCATTGCTCAAATTAGTGAGTTTTCTTTAATTTTGGCTACCTTAGGAATGCAAGTTGGTCATTTGAGTAAAGAGGTAGTTACACTAATAACATTTGTTGGTTTAATCACAATTTCTGGGTCATCATATTTTATTATTCATGCAGAAAAAATGTACCCTTATCTAAAAAGATTTCTTACCATTCTTGAATTTAGAAAAAATAATAAAGAAACGCAACCTAAAAACAAAAAATTCGATGTATTTTTATTTGGATTTAATAGATCGGGAAATGATTTGCTCAAATCACTTAAAGAAATGCAATATAAAATTGCAATTGTAGATTATGATCCTGAAACCACAAAAAGATTACCAGGAAATTTTAAAAATTTCTTTTTTGGCGACGCCAGTAGCATCGAATTTCTAGACTCTTTGCCCTTGATTAAAAGCCAGCTAATTATTTCAACTCTACCAGATTTAGAAACAAATAAACTTTTGATCAAATACTTAAACAAAAACCAGTCTAAAGCTGTCGCGATAATTTATGCTCATAATAAAAATGACGCCTTAGATTATTATGATTCTGGAGCAGATTATGTGGTCTTACCGCATTATATTGGAGTAAAACACACTGCAAACTTAATTAAAAAAACTGGTATTAATACCAATAGTTTTAAAAGAAAAAGAAGTCTACATCTCAAAGAACTTGCAGCAAGTCTATTAGATTAGAGTTAGTATTCCCCAAAACTACAATTCTACACTTTTAGCTTCTAAAAAACTCTGAATTTCTTCATCTGACTTTTCAAATCCTGGTAAATAATCAATGCCTTCACTTAGATCAAGATCTTTAAAGTATGAAAGTTGAGAACGAAATAACTTTTCATTAAACTCTTGAGTAAAAATCTCTCTAGCCTTATCAGCAATACTCTTAAAAGAAATATTTTGAAGTATAAAGTAAAGATCTACATAATCTTTCCACTTTGTTCTCTTACCCAAAGCAAAAGCCTTCATAGCAGCTAAAGTTTCCAAACTAGGCATGCCAACTATGTCGTCAAATTTCTTGGTATATTTAATTGGAAAATTATATCTATAAAAAGTAAACTGAACTTTATTTACTAATACCGTTAACTCTGTTTTTCCTTCAACAAATGTGTGATCTATTGAATAATGTTTTTTAATCACATCTCTAACCCGATCATTACTGAATGGTTTTTGAATAAATAAATCAAAGTCTATAGATCTTCTGTGTCCAAGTTGCAAAGCAATAGCAGTGCCTCCAACTAGACCAAACTGAGATGAAAATTCTTTAACCAGAGGTAAAAGTGCTAGCTGATTTTTATTTAGAATGTGTTTGTGCATGAATCTTGAAAAATAATGAAAAAAAATGTTCTATTTGAGGTTTGTAGTTAGAGCGTTTATTTTTTTGAGTATTTTTAAACAATTTCCAAGATTCATTCAAACCCTTAATTTTAATAAAATCTTTAACGTCATCCCAATCACCATAATTAAACACATGCTCTAAAACTGATTTGTCTGACATACCATCAATGTCCTTAATATACCAGGCTAGATATGGTTTGTTTTTAATAATATCTTGAGGAGAATTCATATAATATATTCTATCAAAATTGATAGTGTTTGTCAGTCTCAAACTATTTGGAGCAAAATGAGTGCTACCAATTTCCATTTCCAATATTTAGAATTTCTTTACTATTTTGGATTTGACTAAAAATTTCTTCTGATTTAATTGGCGCCAACATTCCGCGATTATCAGAATATCTTTTACCAGATTCACCCAAATATGTGATTGTTTTAGACATCAAGGCAAATCCGAATTTTTCATACCAAGTTACTAAAAATGACTGAGTATCTGTACATAATAATACTACATCACAATTAATTTTTGATAATTGCGTCATTGCAAAATTCATAATTATATTACCTATACCTTGTTTTCTTTTGTTCATTGCTACTCTGAGCCTACCTATTCCACCTAGCAATATTTTTTTTCCATTTAAATTTAATTTTCTCTTATAAATAACTGCCATACCAACAATATTTTTTCTTTCAAAAGCAATGATCCAATAAGCTACGTCTTTTCCTGACCAATATTTGTCTCGATGAACTTTTATTTCTGCCTTAGTTTTTTTTCTTCCCTGCATGCCCGCATTATTTTTTCTAAAAAGAGAAATTTCATTTTCCAAATCACTATCAAGAATTTTATAAACTTTGATACTAATTTCCAGAGTTTTAGGCATATTTGCGGATAAAAACCTATTGCTTGGTAGCCATCGTCGTTAGTCAGGAGAATATCAATCATGGTGAGCAACCTTCGTTTTTTGAGTCATAATACCTGCGCCAATAATCAAAATTGCACCAATTATTTGAGGCAAAATAAACAATTCTTTAAGAAAGATTACTGAAATTAACAAAACTATCACCGGGACTGCCATCGACATAATAGTAGTGTAGGAAGCGCTGGCTACTGATAAAGTTTTATTTAAGTAGACATATATTAACGATTGTAAAAATGAAGAAAGGATAATTAGAAATAATAGTTCAATGTTAAAAGAAATCATATTTTTTGTTACAACTAAAAATAATACTGAAACAATTGCACCCATAAGAGCTCTATAAAAAGACACGACATTGGGGAGAATATCTTTTTTTATTACAGCTTTATTTATTATGGTAGCAACAGCAAATCCCAAAGCTCCAAGTAATATAAAAATATCACCAATTTGAGGTAAAATTAGTTTTCCTTTAGTTGAAATTAAATATGAGCCCAACAACATGGTTGCTACTAAAATAACTTTCAGCCGACTCAATGATTCTTTTAAAAATAAATATGCTAATAAAACAACAAAAGCTGTTGATGTTTTAATCAAAAATCCATAGTTAGCTGCGGTTGATAAATTTAAACCAATATTTGAAACAATATTTGCCAATCCACCGCCAATAACTCCTGAGATAATTGCCCCAAAAATACTTTTTTTTGATCCTGAAATCAATGATTTGGGATTCGTAGCTAATAAAAATATTGCCAAAAATATCGTGCTGCCAACCAAAGTTTGAAAAGCAAGTTGAATTGGATCTATACCCCGTTGCAAAATAATTCTAGTTAAAATAATATTCAATGACCAAGAAATGGAAAAAAGAGATACATATTGAAATTTTAAACTAAATTTTGTCATATATGAAATTATTCTGTATAAAGCTCTATCTTCCTTGGAAATCCTTGCCCTTAGCAGAAACAACTATTTTATCTTTGCGGAAACCAACTCTTTCAACAAAACCTCTTTGTCTAGCCATCAAATAAGTATTATAATAAGGACTATTTGCATCTATTTTCTCACCTCTTTCAATCATCCTCAAAACTTCTCCCATAAATGGATACCTTGATCTTAAGTCTGAAACTTCTTTTGTTTTCATAATGATCATACTAACAAATATTGTTTATTAAATCAAACTATAGTTGGCTCTTCTCAAATTAACGGGGTAATCACTCTTCTGGGTACTTGAAGGAGCAAACACGTTGTACGCATAATGAGTGTATGCATAAATCATCACTCTCTGGGATATTGGGTCTTTCCAAATACTCTATAATCAAAATTGAAGAACTTGAAAATATTTTCTGATTTTAAAAACAAACTACTACATAGACCTAATTTCGTTAAGTCTATCTAAGCTCTCAATAGATAATTTAACCCAATTTCTTTGAATACCTCCAAAAGCTCTTTGAGTATTCTCCAAAACATATACATCATTAATACCATTTAAACATTTGTATAATTTTAAATCCTGTTTTATCGTAAACCCAAATTTAGGTTTAATTTCGTCAGAAGGTAAGTCTAGAGGCTCGCCTACTACTTTCAAACCCAAAGTCATTTCAATTGTTTGCTTGCGACCACTCTTTGTCCACATTCCATAAATAAAAATGATAAAAATGAAAACACCCAGTAAAAAAAATGCTAGTTCAGGTAAATCCATAATTGAATTCTATATTATTTTAAAAATAAAATCTATTAGTAAGTGCCAACTGGTTCGCCGGTTGGGTTGATTTTCAAATACTAATTTATTGCCAAATTCTTAAACTTTTAATAAAATTTTCAACTTTCACTTTTTGAAGTACATTATCTTTCGGATACGATGTAGTAATTATTAATATTTTATCCTTAAGATTATGTATAAAATATGAAATAATAACCGTTTGAGCTTTTGTTACTTCTGCAACTCCTTCTCTCTGACATTTATAACCCTTAATAGTGCTTTGTGGAAATTCGCCCACTAATACTGAAAATTTACCCGTTGGAATAGTTGGAGTTTCTTTGCAAGATTCCTTTTCAATTTCCATCATTCTTTCATCATTCTGCAACTTTAGTTTGGGAAGAAAACGTATATCGCTATAAGAAACAATAACATTGCCATTATGGGTAACAAATGATTTATAAGCGTTTTCTTTAGGATCAATTTGCTTCCAGCCTGTTGTGTTTGTTAGCATAAACTGATTTTGAAGATCAATATATATTTTATCTTTAAACAAAAAGGCTAATATAAAAAAAATAGTCAAAATAACTAGAAAGATTATAAAATTCTTCATGTATAATTCTCCTATCAAAATAATAACATAAACTTGGTACATTAAGTACCAACTGGCTCGAGAATCGTAACTCTAATATAACCATGCAGTTGTAGTGAAATCAAGCATTGTCGCCGTTTCTATATTTTGATATTCTTAATGCATGAAAAATGAAGCTCAATCTATTACTCCCTCAGTCCAATTGCCATCTCAAACCCCAACACCTGTTACACCAACTACTAATCAACTAAAAATGCTGATATATTCTCTTCGACCTAAAAATATAATTGAACTCATTGGTATTTTATTGCTTTTTTGGATGTTATCCGTGTTTTTAGTACCTTCCTGGAATAACCCCAAATACCTACTAATTAAGATCGCTTACGATACTTTCACTCTTCCTGTTCGTCTTGCCACCAAATTCCCAATTCCTATCCCCCAAAATGCCGAATTAGGAGCCATAGCTTTTCTACTATTCAATCTTATACTCATTGTCGCCATAATAAACCTTTTGACCATTATTATTTACCGATTAGTTACTCACTCATTTTCATTTACTATAATTAAATGGTCGATCCTCATGATCCTTACTACCATAATTATCACTTTTGTTCGCTCAAAAATTAACAGCATTAATTACCAAAAAGAATATACCGAAAACAGCCAGACTGCAGATCTCATAAATATTGCTGTCTCTGATTGTTTACAAACTACTTCGTTACTCAAAAACATGTATGGTATTAAATGCACTGTGACTCTGTCCAATCTACCCCAAGATGTCAACGACCTAGAAACAACCTACGAATTTAAATTTGGTTCTGCCGAATACTCTCAGTATTCGGAAAAAGAACTTCAAAAAAAATTAAGCAAGGGAGGTACAGACAAAGAATACTTGATTAATGTGTTTAATCACCAGTTGCCTAGCGTCGAACAACTGAAGGACCCACAAATTCTCAACACCAACAGCGTCACTGGCACAATTTTGGTAAACATTGACAGTAATAACAACATTAATCCCAAAAGTGTCTATCTCCAAAGTTTTAGTTTTTGGCGCGGCTTTGATACTTATAGTTCTAGCATTGATAGAAAAATCTATCTACAACCCATAGTCGAAAATTCAACTCCTACTCCCCCTATGGATTCCATCCAAGCACAAAAATGTTTCAACGACAAAGATTGCCAAAGCAACACCTTCTGTGATTACAGTAATCCTGGAGGAATTGGTCCAAATGGTTTTGTTTCTGGCCAACCGTATGGTTCTCAAAAATGCATTTTAAAGTGTCAAGATGACAATCAGTGCTCGAATGGTCAATGCCAAACTTTCGAAATAGTGATTGGGGATATTGTCATCAATCAAAAAGGGTGTGTTAGTCAAAACGATCAGATTTTAGGAATACAAATAAACGCATGTTGTTCTTGTCCGATAAAAGTAAGAAAATCCTTAATCAACATAGATGGCTGGGTAATCTATGAGAAAGACAAAGACTATTCCAGTCTTCGACCTACTGATTATTGTAAGAAAACCGTTTGTACCCCTTGCCCGCCCTTAGAATAAAAAGGGGCGAAACAAACAAAAGACTCCAACAGTTTTAATATTAAATTGAGGCTAAACTTGGTATATTAAGTGCCAATTGGCTCCCCCTATTGAACTCATTGCGGAACGGATACAATGAACTAATGAAAAAAATATTACCCATATTGCTTTGGTGGCTTGTTCTTTCAATCTTATGGGGAATTTTCAGATTATTTGATTCAACAGAAATAATTTTCGAATTAATAGCAAAACCAATTATTTGGCTGGGTATCACAGCTTTATTTTTGAAAATAAAAGTTATACCTAAAGACGTATTATCAGATTTAAAAAATTTCTACCTAACAAAAAAGCCTATTTTAAAAATCGTCGTACTTCCAATTATTGCCATCACATTCTATTTTATTTTGATCAATTTTAGACAGCTTAGTTTTATCCAATTTAAATTTACGCTTTCAACTATTTATTTATTAATCTCTTCAATAATAATCAACTTCTCTACCGCTATCGTTGAAGAAACGATTTATCGGGGCATTATGTATATCTGGTTGCTACGGAAAACTAATGAAGTAATTGCTTTTATTCTAGTTCAAGTTTTATTTTTACTTGGACATCTACCGATTTTACTACTTACATCAAATTCAGTATCAGATACCTTAATTAGATCATTTTTTATTCTACTTCTTGGATCAATCCATACGGGAATTTTCAGATTAAATAAATCGCTTTACTCATCAATCCTGTCCCATGGGGTGTGGAATACTTTAATTGCTGTGCTTCTTTTGAGCTAAGGAATTTTGGATTTTTGATATCTAAATCACGCTGTTGGACTATGCGAAAGCCTCTATAACTTTCTCCAACCCAACACATATCTCAACAAAACCATTATTTTTATAGTATTTAATTGCTCTTTTATTTTCCCAAAATGCTTCTACATACAATCTAGCTGCACCTTGACCCTTTGCCCACTCTTCCGAAGCCTTCATTAATTTTTCACCAATTCCTTTGGAACGAAAGTCAGGACTTACTCCAATATTTTCAATTTCGATATATTTACTTTTTCTCCAACCAAAATCTTTAATCACTAAAGCTACATAGCCAACTGCTTGACCATTTATTTCTGCCACTAAACAGTTTCCATATGTACCATCAGATAGACTTTTATAGTATTTAATTCCCTTATTTGAATATGGCCAATTCAAATCCAAGTCAGAATCATTGTTTTTATCATTTTGAAAAACTTCGTTATTTAATGACTGAATTGTTTTCCAGTCATTAGAGTTTGCTTTGCGTATTTTTATGACCATACATTGAAATTATATCAAACTTTAAGATAATTATTTGCTTTCAACTCTGACTTCTGACAACCAAACATTTTTAGGTCTTGATGCCATAAAAACAACAACTTCAGCTAATTCATGAGTTGGAATAAACCCATTATATTTTTCTTTTGTCCAATCTTCACCAGCTTTTTCAAATAATTTTGTATTAGTTCCACCCTGATATACACCACCAACTCTAATATTAGTTTCTTTGAGGTCTTTTTGCAAAACTTCAGTAAAACCTCTAACCCCAAATTTGCTTGCTGCATAGACAGATTGACCATTATCAGCAAAATATCCTGATCTTGATGAGATATTTATTAAGATTGCTTCATCAGCAAGAAGTAACAGTGGCATAACGTGTTTTGTTAATAAGACTAAACCAGTTAAATTTGTTTGTAATACGTTAATAATTTCTTCGTCTGAAATGTTTTCAAGATTGTCTTTTTTCTGCCAAATCCCAGCATTATTAATCAATCCTTCAATTTTTTTGTACTTTTCAGAAATTTTTTCTACAGTTTTCTTAATATCTTCCAAACTTTTTAAGTCACAAACATAGTAACTTGATTTTGATCCAATCTTTTCGATTTCGCTTTGAACTAACTTGAGGTTTTTTTCATCTCTACTAAGCAGCAATACATTAACTCCATCTTTTGCCAATCTAAGAGCTATTTCCCTACCAATTCCATCACTTGCACCTGTCACAATAATTGTTTTATTTTTAAGATTCATATGTTGAGATTATAGCAGATAAAAAGTTCAGAAGTTTTAGTTGGAGTCTTGAGGTGATCACACTGTTGGACTATGTGAGAACCTCAGACAATACTCTAACTATCTAAGTATCTTCAAGTTTTTCATCAGCATTTATTTTAAATCAATGGTGTAAGTATCTGGAATAAGAAACGATTGATCCTCAAATGCCTTCCATTGTTTAATTGTAACTTTATTTATAGCGTCTTTTCTCATCATTAATTGCGTAGAGCTTCCGTTTATTCTTTTCAAAGCAATGTAGTTTGAATCTACTAATGGTTTTAATATTTTAGAATAACTATCATTATTAAAATCAAAGTAAATAAAAGTCGGTGGATTATTTTCAATCATTCCCATCCATGCTTCTCGCAAATATGGAGTGCGATAAGCCCACTCTAAATGAAAATTTTGCCTACCTGCCAATGGTAAATCTCCCATCATGTTCATGTACCCAGATCCATTTGGACCAGTTAAAAGAGTATCTCCTGGACTACTTATAGTCTTTAAAGCCGTCCCATACGATTGAAAAGTATCATACTTTATATAGTAATCACTAAGCTTGTCTCTTTTTTCCCATATCCATGGCAAATTGTTAAAGAAAAGCAATCCTAAAAAAATGCACTCGACAATAAAAATAATCTTCATATTTTTTGAAAACTTGAAAAGCAAAAATGTGTCATTAAGAATTAAGGAAATTAATACCGAAATTCCTGCTATATACGGAAATAAGTGAAAAATATTGTAAAAAACGACGCTCGGAACACTCTCCCTTGGATTTAGTGAAATAATCAATAAAGTTGATATTAAAATCTTCACTCTTTTCTCTTTATTCTCAATTATTTTTTGTTTAAAAATAATAAATATTGTGATTATTAATATTACAAATGCTATATAAAAACGAGCTATTTGGCTTTTGAAAAAAGTAAAATAAAGTAGAGGGTAAAATAATATTCTGAAATAGTGTTCAATACCATTAGTAGCTTCATACGGTAAAAAAAACAAAACGTTATTAATTATTGTTTCTTGCCACCAATGAAATGGATTTATAAATAAAAATAAAACAAACGTTGGTACTAAAAATCCAATTAGCACTAATTTTCTAGTCATTTTTTTACTCCAAAAATAATAGATATTGCTCAAAAGAACAAAGGGCCAAAGTGGTAACAAACTAAAAGTTATCCAAAATGAAGAAACTCCAAAAATAATCTTGTCTATTAATAATTCCTTTTTATCAAAAATTGTCAATAACATCCAAATCACCGATGGAACTACTAATGATTCAGCTAACACATGCCAGCCAAAATAATAGTGACTTAAACTATATGTCAGTGTCACAGATATTAATCCTATCCATTTAAAACGAAAAACAATAATAATTGATGTTATTAATGCAAAAAACCACATGCTTATACGCAAACCATCAATAAATATAAATAAAGTATTGTAAGAAATAAATTTTGACAACGACCCAACAAAAATTGGCAATGGCTGATGATTTGTACTTAAATTTGTATAAAGCTGTCTTCCATAATCAGTTATCATCCATCCCAATGTAATGTGTTCAGTTTCATCTTGAAAATACCATGATTGACTTTGATTTTTGACACCAAAAAATAATAATCCAAAAAAGATAAAAAGCAGTAATAATGATAAAAATTTGGTCTTAAAAATTTTCATATAAATTAATAATAATTATAACAAACTATAAGATATTAAATTTTAATCACACTGTTGGCCTATGTAAGAATCTCTACCCATCAAAATCATTTTTTAGTTAACACTAATAAATCTACATTCATATCTTCTAGTCCTTGAACAAAAATTCTATCAACATTTTTCCAATCACCAACAAAAACAGAAAATGAGTTTTCAGTAGCAAGTTCTTTTATTTTTGTTATCGAATGAAAATATTTTGTTGTTTCTGCCCCATCCAAATAACCGTGCTTTGGATTTCCTGATTTTTTGTAAAACTTCACTGTGAAAGAATCTCCGTCTTTCATTTTCTTTTTTTCATTCAGTGGAAACTCTTGACCATTAATTAAAATTCTAGCATTTGTTGTTGAACTGTTTAGGTATGAATTTAAAGTCGTTGAATTGGCTATTAACTTGCCACCTTTTTTTAATTTTTTTGAGAGTAACATAAATAATGACTCGATATCTTGTATGTGATCAAAAGTATATTTCATTATTACCAAATTAAGGGAACTTTCTTCAAGATTTTGTAAATATTTAAGAATATCATTTTGAATAAAAGAAATTACTTTCTTTCTTTGTATAAATTTTTCATTTAACAAATACTTTCGTGCTTCCTCTAGCATATATTTTGATAAATCAACCCAATCAATATGTCCTTGTGGATGTTGTAGTAATCTCTTAAAAAGAAGATCATATTTATCTGGATGAGAACCTCCTCCAAGTTCTGCCACCAATAACGGATCTGAAATATCTTTCGTCTCTACATAAATTGCTCTATCAATTATTTGAGCAATCTTGTCGTATTTTTCATTTTCTTCTAACTTGGTAAATTTATTTACGAGATGAGGATCAAAATACATTTTTAAATCTCGAGAAAAATCTTGTTTATTCATAAAAGTATTGTAGCAGATTTAGAGGTTCTAAACGTCCTAGTTAAATCTAAAAACACTTGAGGGGAATAAAAAGATCCCTGACTAGGTCTTCCGCCTATGCTGCAGACACTCCTTCGTTTATGCCCTTTAGGGTACATAAGCTCAGTCGGATTCACGACTCGCCAACTATTTATATTCTCTGTGGGTTGGCTCGCATGCACTAGGAGGGTTCCTTCGCTTCATTTCATTGCGCTAGTCACTCTCCGTCGCGAACCAGTAAATTCAATCTACCAACCCGAATAATAATAAAAAAAGATAACAAAAGTTATCTTTTTTTATTATGATCCCGGACTAGGATTCGAACCTAGGATAACAGCTCCAGAAACTGTTGTGATGCCACTTCACCATCCGGGATTGATGTCTAATACAACCGATATATATTTTACTACGATTTAAACAAATCGATGAATGAAAAACTGACGCAATGACTGACAGCCGACTTAGTTAACATGTAGTATATCAAACTATTTCATTTATCTCGATTCTTGTTTCTTTTTAAATGCTATGCGATATTTTCCAAAATTATTTATTATAAGAAAGGCTGAAATGCAAAATATTCTAATAGTCGAAAACGATATAACTCTTTCAAAAATGATTAAGGATTATTTTTCACACAAGAATTTTGAATGTAATACATGCAGTTCAGTTGACAAAGCATGCAGTCTAATAGAAGAAAATGATTTTGATATCGTAATACTAGATAGAGTGTTAGATGACGGTGATGGAATTGAAGTTGCTGAGTTTATCAATGATTTTAACTTTAAAACTAGGATTTTAATTCTTTCACAAAAATCAAGAACTGAAGATAAAATTGCGGGATTCGAAGTAGGAGCAGATGATTATTTATCAAAACCTTTTGCGATTTCAGAGCTTTCGTTAAGAGTAAATAGTTTACTTTCAAAACAAAAACTAAAAAATTCTCACTCTCTTTCTCTCGGACCTGTAAGCATATTTCCAAAAACTGGTGAAGTAATATTGAATAATATCACTTCTACAATGAGGAAAAAAGAAATTCAAATTCTTGCTTGTTTATTTAAGCACAAGAATCATGTTGTGAGTCGAACCATGATTATCAATGATGTTTGGTCCGGTGGTTCCGAAATACCCACTCACACAACCCTCGACGTATATATTAGAAGAATTAGAATATTTCTAGGCGATAACAAAAATATCATCAAGACGGTAAGAGGTTTTGGCTACATGGCTTCTGTAGCGGAATAATCCAAGTTATATGTGTTCCCAAGCCCACAGTACTTCTAATCATCATTTTGCCAGAAAAAATATTCTCAACTGTTTTCTTGGCAAAATGTAATCCTAGTCCCATTCCATTCTTTTTGGTAGTCATACCTTTAATTATAACTAATTTTTGAAAAATGAAATTCATGCCGGATCCATAGTCAATCTCATCAATTCTTAATTGATCGTTCACTTTCCTAACAATAAAACTTACTGGTTTTTGTTCAATATCTTTGTATGCTTCGATTGAATTATTAAAAATACATGTCAATGCTTCTTGAAAATATAACTTATTCCCAATCAAAAATAAATCATTATTTATTAAAAGTTTTGATTCAAAACATTTATAATCAATTTTACCACGCATCAAACAAAGAACTTCATTAATTGCTGTAGAAACTCTAAACTTTTCATTAAATTCATCGCTTTGATTGACTGATTGAATTATTTTGTAGAGTTTATTTACTGCTTCCAGCGAAGTTTTAGCCCTATTCTCACTTGTTTGATTGGATCCACACACATCAGCTTCTAAATTTGACATCAAAATTGTTAATGGAGTAGAACAAGCATGACTAAATACATTGTTTTGAGAAAAAATAAACTCAGGCGTTTTGTATAAAAAAAACCAAGCAATATTTTTTAGCATTTATTTTCATCTAGCTAAGTAATAAATTTCTGAGATTTTATGTCTAAATGAAAAATTCGTAAATGTATAACCTATATACATTTACTTCTTTAATAGAAAATGAGAATCTTAATCTTTTATATAATCCTGAAAGTTTTCTGTGATATTCCAAACCTGTAAACAGGGAGCATTAAATGGTCGACAATATTCTGCAACTAAATATTTGCTATCAATTTTTAAATTCATTCTGTGGGAATTTACAACTAATAATTTTTTCTCATAGTTTTTTGCTCTATCAGCAAATAATTTTGGTATTCCATTTATTGGATAACCTACTCCTTCTAAATATAAATTATCAACATTAGTCCTATGAAAATACATCAATAAACCATCGGGCAATGTGCCAAAAGTACCTTCTGTTGCCACGGCTACAGTTCCAATATCTGCCTGACTGCGAATGAGTTCGACAGCTTCTTTAATTCCATGTCCAGAAGACCATTCCGTTAAATACTGCGTCACATCGGAAGCAACAAAAGGAATATCGTTAGAATTTAAAACCGACAACTGCATATAATTTATTGAAGTAACAATGCTATTTGAGATCAACAATGCAACAGAAACTCCAACCAAGGAAGTTTTCCAAAGCTTATCAGACTTTCCATTTAGTTTTGGACTCTCAAAAATGCCAAAAATAATACTTTCAAGTCCCATCATGGCTGATAAAGTGAAAAATAATGAAGCTGGAAACAGATATCTTGGATAAACTGACTTACCCATCAAGGCTATCGGAAGTATAAAAAATAATCCAGACCAAAATAAAACGTGAGCAGTTATTTTGTGTTTTTTGGAAAATAATCCTAAAATTATAAAAACCATTATTCCCGGAGTCAAATATATAAAGAAATAATTAATATAATTTGGGAAGCTTGGAATGGTTTCTTTCCAAGTTCCTGTAATGATTTGCGAAACTGGAAACAAAAAATCTCCACCCCTGCTAAATAATTGACCAAAAACTGGATTTATTCTTAAAGCCGCAAACATTGATAAGCCAATTGCAATGCTAAAAGAAACTTTAAAAAATGATATTCTCAATCTCTTAAAATCTTTTTTTGTTCCCAAAAAAATCGAAAAATAAAACGCCGGAATAAATAGAACTGCAGGAATTTTTGTTAGTAAGCTCAGCCCAAAGAAAATTCCTGCCAAAATTATTGGCTTCAAACTATTTTTGTCAAACACTTTCTTTGGCTGATTTTTTGAAACCTTAGCTAGAAATAAAAATGTCACAGAAACTAGCAATGTTAGTAAACCATCCATCAATGCCATTCGATGATGAAAATACCAGAAGGGTAATATTATTGTAAATATTCCTGTGAGAATTTGTGTTTTTCTTTTACCACCAAGCACTTGAATAATTTTCATATTCATTAGAACCTGAGCTAGACCAACTAATACGGTAACAAATCTTCCGGCAAATAATTGATCCTTAAATAAAAATTGAAAAGGTACCAACAACCAAATGAATAATGGTGTTTTACCATCGTTCATTGGAAAAAATAAATATCGCTGCCAATCGTCTATAATTAATTGAGCCCATCTAATATAAATAGATTCATCTGCAAAAACAGGAAGGCTTGTTAAAGCCGATAAATGAGTAACTAAATAAAAAGCAATCAACCCAAAAATAATTAAATTCCCATGCTTATACTTTTTTGATTTTTCAAAAAATTTTTTCAACATAATTTTATTATCAACTTTTATCAGTTGTTTGTCCAATTCTTTTAAATCTTGAAAGAAGAAAAATTCCCGGAATAATCCAAGTAATTAGTTTTTGATTCCTAAGTACTTGATCGGTATATTCTAAATTATTAAATAACCAAGGTAAATATCTTAAACATGAACTAAGAGTAAATATAATAATTAGATTTCTAAATAATTTTAATTTCATAAAAGGAATCCAAACTATCACCCAAATCATATACCAAGGTAAGAAGTAATTTGACCTTGGAGTAAAAAGTAAGATCATCATTAATCCTGCGGCTAAATCTGGAATATATCCCACAAATTTACCAAAAAATGTAAAAATAAGTTTCTGGTAAACACCTTCATTAATTTTAATTCTAAATTTCGTTGCCATTTTTGTCGCAAATTTAAATGAAAAGTAGCTAACTCCAATTACTAACAGCCAAATAGGAAGCAATGCAATAGTTGCCAACTTAATTGAAATAGAAATTGACAACGCTATTAAAGAAAAAACTATATATTTCAGCTTTAGCTTGTTATCCGTAATTTTTGAGGTTATTGATTTTATCAACAAACTTACAGCCAACACCGCAAATGGTATCATCAAAATATCGTTGTGATAATTTGATATGGCTTCAATTAATAAAAGTGGATTTAAAAAGACCAAAGAAGCTTCGTATAAATTCATGTTTCTATTATTTAAAGTTCTGGAAAAATACTGCATTGAGAAATACAACAAAATCATGGCAAAAAAGTTCCAAAATCTAAAGGAAACAAGTGTTAATGAAAATTTTCCAAATCCCAATATATATGGAATTATCGAAGAATATGTCCAACCTCTTCCATAGACATCTGTCACATGTGTGTTATGCATAAATCTAATCCATAAGTCATTAGGAAAATCCAAAGGTATATGTGTTCGTGAATCAACTCCATATTTCACGATCATTCTGGCATAAAAAATATAATTAAAGACATCATGAGATAAAGCATTATACGAAAGAAAGATTGGAAATATTAAAACTAAAAATAATAATACGTATTTATTCTTAATAATCTTTTTTAAAGAAATTTTTTTAGTTTTTAATTTGTCCAAAATATGAAAATACAAAATGAAAAGGGAAATTATTATTCCAAAATATACATATGCCATTAAGTGACCGTTATGAAAAAATGTCGACCACATCCAATTTTGAAAACTCCAATAATATGCATTTGATGAAAGAACGAGGTTGGGATCAACAAGCGAATATGAGAAAACGGCGTAAACAAGCAAAGTTAAAAAAAATAATATAAAAACTGTCATCAAAATCTCACTTATATTTACCAAGTAAATCCATAATTCTAATAATCATTATGTCTCTAAACATTCTAATGGAATCCTTAATTGGACTAACTCTGTTCGATTTATTATGATGCCATATAATTGGCACTTCTTTGATTTTGAGGTTTTTCTTTTTGGCAATAAACAGCAATTCAACATCAAATGCCCCAGTAAAAGCATCTTTTCTTGTCTTTGAGCCACCATAAACACGCAACATATTAAAAAGGTTCTCAGTGATCTCTCCAGAAAATAATTTAAAACCACACTGTGTATCTAAAATTCCTGGAATCGCCAGTATTTGAACTAAAATATTAAATCCTCGACCCATTAAATGCCGGTGAAACGGCTCTTTATCTCTTAAAGCACCAATCATTTCTCTGGATCCAATTACAATCTGAGCATCTCTTTCTGCATACTTTAATAGTTTTTCAATTTCTTTTAGAGGGGTTGATTGATCAAAGTCAGTAAATAAACGCCACTTCCCAGTTGCTACAAGCATCCCTGCCTTTACTGTTGGAGCCTTACCAGAATGATTGTTGTGTAAAACTTGAATTCTAGAATCTTTTTTAGAAAATTCATCTAAAACACCAATGGTTCCGTCAGTAGAACCATCATCACTCAATATTAATTCCCACTCATATTTTTGATCATTTAAATACCTTAAAATATCATCTAAAACACCTCTTGATATATTGCTTTTTTCATTATATGAAGGAATAACTACCGATAGATATGGTTTCATCTGTTAATCATACACTTTTATTAATTTCTTCTCAAGACTGTGATCTCTGGACCATCATCAATTTGATAAACTTCACTTGGAGTTTTGTTTGGAAAAACAACAATTTCGTAGATAGGAGAATCAGCGACATTTTTTAAAACCTTATCATCATTAATTATAAAAAGCGTGTCTATTTTTCCTCTATCCTCCATTTCAACTGGAGGCTTGTCGGTCGTACTCAAAAAGTATCTATAATTTTGCCCATCAATGTCGCCCGTACCAGTCAGCAACACAATATTATATTTTTCACCGTCCATGACTCTGTCGGTAATTGTTTTTGAAGTAGACCAAATTTTATTCATCGTACTTCCGGTTGAAGAAAGTACCTTAGACATTTTGGAAACATTATAATTTGCAAAAAGTATCAAAAACAAACCAATCGCAAATTTTCCTGATATTCCTTTTTTATAAAGATACTCACCAATTAATCCTAATGCAAAAAAAGAAACTGGAAATAAATATGCAATATAATGATCAAATATAGTATGTTTATACAGAGCTGTTCCAAAAATTCCAGTAATTAAAAAAGTAATTATAATAATTTTCCCAAAATAGTGATCTTTACTCTTGCCATTTATGGCTAAAATTTGAGAATCTCTTAGGCTTAAAAATAAAATTACAATTGAAAATAAAAATAAATAATTATTTAAATTTTTCTGATCGCTAATTGATAATTCGAGCAGTATTTGGCTTCCTCTATTCTTTGTATTTACCAAATATTTATTAATTTTTTCTACAGATGTTAATGATTGTTGCTCAAAACTATTTTCTCCAGAAATAATTTTTTTGAATGCTTGGAAATTTAGTCCATCATGTTTTATATCAAACAAAATTAATGGTGTTAATGAAATTATAAAAATTAATCCACCAATGACCGTTAAAACTATCATCTTTTTGATCGATTTTTTGTTTTTGTGTTTTTGATAAAGTTGCCACAACCACAAACTACCAAAACCCAAGCCAGACAATAAAGTTAAATAATGAAGTTGAATCAAAACGCTAAAACACAAAACAACTAAGACCCAGTATTTTTCATTTTTTCTTAGTGCTTTAAAGACAAAATAAATCATTACCAACGAAGCCAAAGGAGCGGGATTTGGATTCCAACTAAACCTGGTGCCTGCAACAACAGTTGCTGAGAACGCCATTAAAGTTGTGGCTGCTAAGGCAACTTTTTCACCCATTAATTCTTTGCCAAGAGCATACATTAAATAGATGGTAAGAACTCCCAAAAAAGCAACTGCATAAACTGGACCCAACGGGCTTGGATATGAAATCATTAAAAAAGGAACCATGAAATAATAATAAAGTGGACCCAAATACATATTACCAACGCTGGTAACTGGACCAATAAATACCAAATCTTTTTCTTTAAAAATCTTTGACACAATTAAAGAGTCGCGTCCTTGATCACCCAAAAATTGTACTGTATTGGAAATATTCCAAAATCTCAAAAAGACTGCAAATAATAAAACAACAATAAGAAAATAATGTTTTTTCTGAAGCAAACTACTGATCATATTTGGTTATTTTTTCTTCCAGATAAATTTGTTATAAGCAAAGAAATTCCAAAATAAACCAATTAATATTCCTGTTATAGCAAAAAATAATCCCGTATCAACATTGAAATTTATTATTGGCAAAACAAACAAATCTTTAAGACCTATTAAATTTTCCCCCAAAGAATTGATAACTAACTGAATTAAAATTGACCCCATTGAAGCAAAATTAAATTGTATAAACTTTCCAGGTATTTGCGATGTCTTTAATTTTCTATCAGCAAAGGTCCATAAATTATTAAGTGTAAAGTTTGAAATAATAGCTAACTCAATGCTCATTAATGTTGCCACTAAAAAACTAGTAAAAACTATAAACTGAAAGTCAGGTAATAACAATCTAAAAACTGCTAATGAAACCAATTGAACCAAAGTTCCAACTCCTCCAACAAAGGCAAATTTAAAAATTCTATTTTTAAGCAAATCATCTAGGCGCAACTTAAATATATACAGCAAAGTATTTTTCATATATTCAACTCCTAGTTTCGATTTGCCGATAGTTCTATCAACAAACATAAATGGTACTTCTTTTACTTTAAAACCCTGTCTTAAAGCGCTATTGAGAAAACCAATCTGATAGGTATAACCCATAAATCTAGCATCACTAACATAGGGGCGCACTTTATCAAAAACTTTTTTTCTAACTGCTCTAAATCCAGTAGTCCAATCATGGATGTTGAAATTAGTTAGAACAGTAGCAATCGTAATATTTCCCACAACACTTAAAAATTTTCGGTGCAAACCCCAATTTGCTGGAATGCCACCGCCCTTAACGTATCTCGATCCTAAAACTAAATCTGCCCCCTCGTCTATCTCTTTCATAAATTGAGGAATTTTGAGGTGATCATGAGAAAGGTCGGCATCAAACTGAAAAATAACACTAGCCCCAAGTTCTCCAAAAGCATAATCCATGCCTTTTAAATATGCTCCACCCAATCCTTCTTTTTTAGCATTAAGCAGAAGTTTAACTGCTTTATTTTCTTTAGTTATTTTTTCTACTACCTCATAGGTTTTATCTGGAGAAGTATCATCAACAACCAAAATACTCATTTCCCAGTTTTTAATTTGTTTGAAAACTTCTAAAAGCAACGGAATTAACTTTTGTATATTCTCTCTTTCATTAAAAGTTGGAACTATAACAACAGCTTTTTGCATTTATTTACTTTCTAATTCTAGCTCAGCGTCCATCATTAATTTTACCAACCCTTCAAAATCTACCGTTGGCTTCCAACCAAATTTTTCTCGTGCTTTTGTAGAATCTCCAATTAGCAAATCAACTTCTGCGGGACGATCAAACTCTGGATTATGTTTCCAAATAGATTTCCAATTTTCAATTCCTGCACATTTACAACTTAGTTGTAAAAAATCTTCAACCGAGTGAGTTTCTCCTGTTGCAATCACATAGTCATCAGGCTTATCTTGCTGAAGCATTAACCACATTGCCTCTACATAATCTTTAGCATAGCCCCAATCTCTCTTAGAATCTAAGTTTCCTAACTCAACATAATCTTGTTTACCTAATTTAATTCTAGCAACAGCATTGGCAATTTTTCGAGTAACAAACTCCAAACCTCTTCTTGGTGATTCGTGGTTAAAAAGAATCCCAGAAGTAGCAAACATATCAAATGATTCTCGATAATTAACCGTGATCCAATGACCATAAACCTTGGCTACTCCATATGGAGACCTTGGATAGAAAGGTGTGGTTTCTTTTTGTGGTACTTCTTGAACTTTTCCAAACATTTCACTTGAACTTGCTTGATAAAACTTTGCGGTTGGACATGCTAAACGCATTGCTTCTAGAACTCTAATAACTCCAAGTGCTGTAAACTCACCTGTTAAAACTGGCTGATCCCAACTGGCTTTAACAAATGATTGAGCTGCTAAGTTATAAACTTCGTCTGGCTGGATATCTTTTAGAGCGTAAGTTAAAGAATGCTGGTCAATTAAATCTCCAGAAATTAATTTTAGATTTTCATTATGGATTACACCTTGAATTCGAGCAAAATTTTGGGTACTAGTTCTTCTAGTTAAGCCATAAACCTTATAGCCCTTTTCCAAAAGAAATTCAGCTAAATAAGATCCATCTTGTCCAGTTATTCCCGTAATAAATGCTTTTTTCATAAAAATTTATCCTTTAATAGTTTTTCCTGATGAGCGAGCAAATTCAATAATTCTAGCCAAAGAATCATCCAAAGAAATTTTTGGACTCCATCCTAACGATTTAATTTTATCATTATTTACAATCATTTTTGGAATATCATGTGGTCTAAGTCTAGATTTATCCTCTTCAATTATTATCTCTTTTGTTGAAAGTGAAACCAATTTTTGAACAACATCAGACATTCGAACACCAATTCCACTGCCTATGTTGTAAACCTCACCTTTTTGGCCATTATTCATCACAACAATGTACGCCTCAACCATATCTTTCACATCTGTAAAATCTCTAATTGCATCAAGATCTCCGACTAGTAGTTTCTCTTGTTCACCTCTCTCAATTGCTACTACTTGATTTGTAAAAGCAGGAATTGCAAAATCAGAAGTTTGTCTCTCTCCAATATGATTAAATGGTCTAACAGTGACTATATCTAAATTGAATGAAATGTAATAAACATAAGCCAGCATATCTTGAGTAATTTTTGAAACCGCATACGGATTGATTGGTCTAAACTTGTGGTCTTCATCACAAGGAATTTCGTCATCACTCAAACTTACGCCATATTCTTCAGCAGAACCAATCACTAATAATCTGGCATTTGGAGCAAATTCTTTGACTGCTTTCAATAAATTTAATTGTAAAGAAATGTTATTGTTTAATAATTCTTCTGCTTTCTCAAAACTTTTTCCCACGTAAGCAAAAGAGGCCAAATGATAAATCTGAGTAGGTTGCAACTCTTTGATAAGTGATTCTGTATCTTGTCTGTTTGTTAAATCAAGTTGATGAATATTATCTTTATTTATTAGCTTTTCCATAAACTCAGAACTACCGCTAAACGAAGTGACGTGAATATCCTCGTACCCATGTGCCAGGAGCGCTTCTACCAGATGAGATCCAGCAAATCCTGTTCCGCCTGTAATTAAAATTTTTGGCTGATCCATACTTATTCCTATTTATTTCCCTACACCAAGATATTTATATCCCAATCCAACAACTTTTTCTGGATTAAATTGATTTCTAGCATCAATAAACCACTGCTCTTTTAATTCATCTCTAACACTTGAAAAATCAAAGTTAACAATTTCATCCCACTCAATCAATGAAATAATTACGTCTGCACCTGAAACTGCTTTAGCAATCGAGTCATAATATGTAACTTTTTCATCATCTTGAATAAAATGTTTAACAACTTCCAAAGCTTTCGGGTCATAACCTTTAACAATCGCGCCCATACTCGATAAGTAAGGAATAACCTTAACACTTGGCGCTTCTCTCATGTCATCTGTGTTTGGTTTGAATGACAAACCTAATATAGCCACGGTTTTGCCCTCAAAGCCACCAATTTTTTGTGAATAATTATTTAATAATTTAGATATTCGATTTTCATTAATCTCAGCAATTTTATTAAATAAATTGCCATCTTCTCCAATTTTTCTTGAATAATGAGCTAATTCTTTAACATCTTTTGGGAAACATGAACCTCCATAACCAAAACCAGGATACCAATAATGTTTGCCTATTCTTTTATCTATGCCAATTGCTTGCACAACTTCATTAATATTTGCGCCATTTTTTTCGCATAAATCAGCAATTTGATTAATAAAAGTAATCCGCGTTGCTAAGTATGCATTGGCACTATATTTAGCCATCTGAGCAGATTCTGGAGATACTTTTATTATTGTTGTGTTAAAAGGTTGATGCAAATCCTCTAGGATTTTGAATGAATAATCATCTCTTGCTCCAATCACAATTCGATCGGGATTAAGGGTGTCATCAACAGCCGTTCCTTCTTTTAAAAATTCTGGCACTGATGCGGTAAAGTATTTAACTGTTGCTGTCTTATTAATGATCTCCTCAACTTGATTTAAAGTTCCAGGCGGGACGGTTGATTTAACGACTACAATTGCATTTTCTTTCAAATACGGAGCCAATGATTCAGCAGACGCAAATACATACTTAAGATCAGCGTTACCATCAGCCAATGAAGGAGTTCCTACAACAATAAAAATCACGTCTGAGTTAGTAATTGCTTCTTCATATGAAGTGGTAAAAGTAAGTTTTCCCTCTTTTTGAGTCGTCACCAAAAGCTCTTCAAGCCCGGGCTCATAAAAAGGAACCTTACTATCTCTGAGTGAATTTATTTTTTCTTGGTCAATATCTAAGCCCACCACCTCATTTCCAAATGATGCGTAAACTGCAGCTGAAACTACTCCAACAAAACCAGTACCTATTATAGTAATTTTCATATCCTAACTATATCAGCTTTTTTCGATAATTTGTTCAGGAGTTAACCAAATAAACTCATCAAAAACCCAGTCAATTAGTTGAGAAGTTTCTTCATATCTATCATCACTTCCCATCACAATAATTAAGATGTTTCTACCTTCTCTATTAAATTGGGTAATGAGTACCTGGTGAGCACCCTCGGTCGTTCCTGTTTTAATACCTACTACAGATTGATCAATTCCCAAAAGCTCATGAGTGTTATATAAATAATGCTTATAAATTCCACTTTCGTCTGTAATAACGTCTTTTTTTGCTCCAACAACCAATCTTAAAAAATCATCCTTCATAAACTCTTTGCTGATGATTGCTAAATCGTGAGCTGAACTTCTTTGAGAATCATTGTCAAAACCGGCTGGATTTTCAAAATAAGTACTTTTTAAATTAAAATCGGTTGCTTTCTGATTCATTAATTTTACAAATCCATCTAATCCTCCCGGGTGATTTAGTGCTAGAGCATAAGCGGCATCATTGCTTGACTGAATTAACATCGCCTTTAATAATTGGTCCACTCTCATTTTTTCACCTTTAAACAAGCCTACACTAAACCCATCAATTTTAGTGATATCTGGGATTATAAGAGCATCGTCAAGTTTGTATTCTTGCCTCGCAACCAGAGCAGTCATAATTTTTGTAGTTGAAGCTGGAAGAAGCACTCTCTCGCCATTTTTTTCAAAAAGTTGAGTTGCTGTATCGACATCTTCTATGTAAACAGATTTTGAGGATAAGTGATTAATATCGAAATCTAATATTGCGGATTTTGTTGCATCTTCAGATTGCAAATTAAATTTTGATTTGAGGACTGGAATTTCTGAAACTTGCTTGGTATAAACATCATATTTTTTTTCAGTTGAATTTTTAGCCATGATAATTAAATCTGCAGATTTATAAAGAAAAATCGCGATAACTAAAATTACGATTCCAAATAATTTGTATTTATTATTACTAAAAATTCTCTTCATGAGCAAGATAGAAGACTATTTCTTCTTTTCAACTACTTTTAAGCCTAATTCATCCAATTGAGTTTTGTCGACTGCTGCAGGAGCGTCCATAACCGCTGTTCTTCCCGATGAAGTCATTGGAAAAGCAATTACTTCTTTGATCGAAGTTTCGCCTGCTAAGATCATTGCCAAACGATCTAGACCCATAGCAATACCACCGTGCGGAGGAGTTCCAACTTCAAATGCTTCCAACATGTGTCCTATACTGGCTTGAATTTCTGCTTCTGAGTAACCCATATTTTTGAAAGTTGCTTTCAAAACCTCTGGTTTATGAGCTCTTATGGAACCACCACCGGCTTCGTAACCATTGCAAACTAGATCATACTGAGCGGCAATAATTTTATCCAAATCCTTACCCTCTAAATGTTGATCAACATATTCTTCTAGGGGTGTACTGAATGGATTGTGCGTAAATGTCCAGCCACTTTTGCCATCAGCTACTTCTGCTAAGTCTTCTTTATCGACTTTTTTGAAAAAAGGAAATCTAACCACCCAAGCAAACGCTAACAATCCTGTTTTTTTATCTTCTTGCGTCCTCAAATCAAATTTGTCTGAACCAAATTTCTTGATAGCTTCCTCGTATGTAAACACTGGAAACTTCTCGTCTTTAATTTTGGCACCAACTGCCTTCACTGCATACTTTGTCATTTCTTCAACCATACTCATCACTTCATCCTGAGATGCAAAACTGGTCTCAATGTCTAATTGAGTAAACTCAAAACCTCTATCGGCTCTAAGATCTTCATCTCTAACACATTTAGCAATTTGAAAATAATTTTCTAAGCCCGCTGTCATCAATAATTGTTTATATTGTTGAGGACTTTGAGGTAAAGCATAAAATTTTCCTGGATTAAACCTAGATGGAACAATGAAATCACGAGCACCTTCTTTGGTAGCTAATGAAAGAAGGGGTGTCTCGACCTCAATAAAATTATGATCAAATAAATACTCTCGAAAACTTTGAATCATTTTTGATCTTAGCTTGAGATTTTTTCTCATCCTATTTCTTCTTAAATCCAAATATCGATACTTCAAACGAGCTTCCTCTTTAACATCATAGGCATCTCCTTCGACTTGAATTGGTAATTCTTTTGCTAAATTTAAAATTTCATACTCTTTTACATCAATTTCAACCATCCCCGTTGGCAAATCTTTATTAACCATTCTTTCAGGTCTTGATTTAACTTCTCCAATAATGGAAATAACAGACTCCGTTGTGAGTTCGCCCATCATTTTGAAACCAACACATTGAATAATTCCAGATCTATCCCTCAAATCAATAAAGATAATTTTTCCATGATCTCTTTTCGTTTCAACCCAACCTTTGAGTAGAATAGTTTTACCTACAAGCTCTGGGGTTTCTCCCACTAAAGTTCTTGGTAATTCAGTTTTGTTCGACATAATTTATTTTCTTTTATGAGGTACATTGTACCTTAATGAGAGTTTTCTGTTAAGCTTTAGACTGCTTTTTAATATCCTTTAAAATTAACTGTAAATATTTCCTGCCATTCCAATCATTAAACTCCAAACTGCCAATCACAGAAACTTTGTCCCCTGGTTCATATTCGTCTACCAAAGAGCCCATTCGCCAACCTATTGCTTTAATTGATTTTAAGCGCGCATTTGAACTGCCACCTTTTGAATCTCCATTTCCAGATTCCCCATCGCCCAAACTTCTTAATGAAATTCTCAAATGACCGCCCTCATTTCCCATAGAAACAATTTCGATGATTTCTAAATCTCTAAATTCAAAAAGTGGTCTTCTGTTTCCTTGTCCAAATGGCTCAAAACTTTCTACCAACTCTGCTGTCATGTCATTGAACAACTCAGGTGGTAAAATACACTCAGATTCTATTTCCTTAACCAGCATCTCAACAGAAATTTCTTTTTTTGCTAAAGCAAAAAGTCTTGTTTTAATTTTTTCAAGCTTGTTTGGATCAAAACCAAATCCAGCCGCCATAGGATGTCCGCCAACTTCAATGAGATCATCTCTAATAGTGCGTAAAAATTCAACTATGTTTACTCCTGGTACAGATCTCACCGAAGCTTTGGCAAATTTCTTGCCCATACTTATAGCAATTGATGGCTTGCTATGTTTTTCTAACATCGCTCCTGCGATTAAACCAAGAATTCCTTCATGATAAAGCTCTGAATGAACAATGAGAATGTTTTCTTCTTTGATGAGTTCAATTTGTTTTTCTGCATGATTTAAAAGTTCGTATGTAAGGCTTTTCCGTTCGTCGTTTGTTTCTATCAAAATATCGACTAATTTTTCTGCTTGTGATTTACTTTTAGTGCATAAGAATCGAAGTGCAACAATGCCATCGCCCATTCTACCCATAGCATTTATTCTTGGTGCGATTGCATAGCCAACGGTGTCAGAGTTAATTGCAGCAATATCTTTTATGGTTTTGTCAAAAAGCAATTTTAGTCCAACTCTCTTGGTCTTTCTCATTGCTTCAATGCCAAATTTCGCAAAACTTCTATTTGCACCAAGTAATTTTACTTGATCAGCGATGGTCGCCAACCCACATAAATCTAGTGACTCTGTTGCTAATTTTTTCTTAGAATTATCGGTTGCCTCAATTTCTCTAGCTAACATCCATGAAACGGTTGCGCCACAAAGTTTGGATGTATGCAAAATATAATCAGCTTTGGGAAAAATTGGTTTCCCATCCTTCATTTCTGGTTGATGATGGTCTGTAATTATTACATCTACATTTTTACTTTTAAGATATTCAATTGGTTCAAGCGCTACGATGCCGTTATCAACTGTAATTACTAAATCAGGTTTTTTATCAGCTAAAATAGCATCAATTGCCTTAACTGAGACTCCATAGCCATGATTTTTTCTATGAGGTATAAATGGCTTAACGTTGCAACCCATTTCATATAAGGTTTGCCATAAAATAGCGGTCGCACAAACTCCATCAGCATCATAATCACCAAAAATTACAATGTATTCCTGGTTTTTTTTGGCTTTTAGAATTCTCTTAATTACCAATTTTAAATTTTTTTCGTCAATTCCGACATCTTTTAATGAAAGTTCTAATGGATGAGTGGGATTAAAAAATTCCTTTTCATCAACTTTTTTTACTCTATTATCAAAAATAATTGTTTTAAGTTCATCAATATGTTTTGGAATTTTTTTATTTTTCAGAGACCACTTCATACAGGTACTATACTATAAAATTTTGCGATCCAAGTAGAGAAACTATTATTTTCTTCTTTTGAAAAAAACATTAGATTTGCCTTACTTCTTCCCACTTGATAAAATCAAATCATCTTAATAATTTATCTATGAAAAAAATAATTTTAAAAAACCTTGATACTTACGTGTACTTAGACTCTAGCAACATCAAAAATGCACTTAAATCTACAGGAATAAAATTAGATTTTATCAAACTGTATAAATATCTGAGAATAACATACAAAAAACTTAAAACCGTGAAGTATTTTGAAGGAGCAGATAACAAAGATACAAGAACTTTAGAACAATTTAAAATTCTAGAAAAAAACTGGCTATGAGATGCATACTCTTGTAAGAAAATCATATTCTAACTATGCTAAGTATAGATCATTTAAATGTTCAGGTTGTGATAAGAAAAACAAAGTTGAGATTTTAAAAAAATCAAAAACACTTAAATCAAATGTTGACGTATATTTATGCAGTGAATTATTAGGCGATTTGTTAAATGTAGAAAAACCATTTCATATTATTATTTTTTCTTGCGATGGTGATTTTTCAGAAATGATTGAGAATATGTTGAGAAAAAACAAATATGCCTATATTACCGTATTTGCTACACCATTCACAAAATATAATAACTATTTATCTATAAGATTGAAGCAATTAGAAAGAGTTAACAGATATTATTTGTCTAATATATTAAATATTAAAGACAAAGTAAAAAAATGAGAGCTACACCTAAGTGGAGCTCTCGAACGGTAAACCATCTCACCGAAGTGTGACGGTTGATTAAAGATATTATATATTGTAAACAACAGATAGTCAATTAAAAATAAGTTTAAATGAAAAACACCCCAATCATAAAAATACCTCCAGAGCCACTTTTTATCCTTAACAAACTACAAGAGAGTGGTTTTGAAGCCTACATTGTTGGTGGAGCGGTTCGCGATACTTTAGTCGATGCTGATAGTAAGGCATATAACCTAACTGCATCAGATTATGACTTCGCAACGTCTGCAAAACCAGAAGAAATTCAAAAGATTTTTCCAGAAAATTTTTATGAAAATGAGTTTGGAACAATTAGCGTCACTAAAACTCATCTACAAGAACAAATGGGGATTTTAGTAAAAGATGATGAGACTAAAGGAACTGAATCAGAAAAAACTGAGCCAAACTTTGAAGCGAGTCCTGCAACCAATGATAAAACTATAAATCTTAACGAAGCAACCAAAATTCACTCATCTCTGATGGATTCTGAAAAAGTTAAAATTGCTGAAAAACAAGGCTCTGTTAAAAAAACCACCGATCCAAAAGAAGAAGTTTTTGAAATTACCACTTTTAGATCTGATGGTGAATATAAAAACCACAGAAAACCTGAGGATGTAGTTTGGGGCGAAACCCTAGAAAGTGATCTTGGTAGACGCGACTTTACTATCAATTCAATGGCGATAAAGTTTTCAACAAAATTTCTAGCAACTCTAGATTTTTCTAAAACTAATGAACTTATGAAGGTAGACTCAAATAATTTTGAAATTATCGATCTTTATGGCGGTATTAATGATCTTAAATATCAAATTATCAAAACTGTTGGCGATCCCAACAAAAGATTTAATGAAGACGCTCTCAGATTACTACGAGCAGTCAGATTTTCTGTGCAACTAAACATGCAAATTGATGAAAAAACATACGCGGCGATACTCAAAAATGCTAATCTGATTGAACATATAAGTTGGGAAAGAATTAGAGATGAGTTTTTAAAGATGATTAAAAGTGATTATCCCAAGGAAGCAATTGAAATTCTAGATAAAACTGGATTATTAAAAATCATTATTCCTGAGCTTTTAGAAGGAAAAATGGTTATGCAGGGAGGTCACCACTTTGCAGATGTTTGGACTCATAGTTTAGACGCTCTAAATGAATGTCCTTCTAAAGATCCAATTATTCGGCTTGCTACCTTGCTACACGATATTGCTAAACCTCGCACTCTTAAAATTATAGATGGCAAACCGACTTTTTATAATCACGAAATTATTGGTTCTAGAATGGCAAAGAATATTGCTAAAAGATTAAGACTCTCTAGTGAAGAAATCGAAAGAATTTTTATTCTGGTGAGATACCACATGTTTCATTACCAACCAGAGAACAGTGACGCGTCTATCAGAAGATTTATGAAGAAAGTAGGACTGGAAAATATCAATGATATCTTAGACGTTAGAGAAGCAGACAGACTTGGAAGTGGTGCTAGAAAAACAAGTTGGCGACTTGAAGAAATGAAACAGAGAATGATCGAACAGCTTCATCAGCCATTTTCTGTCAGAGATTTAAAAATTGATGGCAATGATTTAATGAAAGAATTAAATTTAAACCCTGGCAAAATAATTGGTGAAATTTTAAATGATTTATTTGAAAAAGTCTTAGACAATCCAGAACTAAATACCAAAGAGCAGTTATTGGAAATTGCCAAAAATTTTACTTCCGCTTCTTGAGATTACTTCTTTTTAACTTTATTTCATCCCAAAGCAATAACAACGGCGCTGCTGTAAAAGTAGATGAATATGTTCCTGTTACAGCTCCTACAAGCAAAGTAACCGCAAACCACTTAATACTATCGCCTCCTAATAACGCCAAAGAAAATAACATTAAGATAATAGTAATAGAGTTATTAATAGATCTACTAAGCGTCTCAGTTACTGACATATTTACTATCTCAGTATAATCAACTGCTCGTCTTTTTCGCTTGAGTTCTCTAATACGATCATAAACAACTATGGTGTCGTGAACTGAAAATGAAAGAGTTGTAAGCAGAGCAGTCACAAATAAAACGTCTACCTGAACCCCAAAGAAATAGCCCAAAATACTAAAAGTTCCCAATAAGATTATCGAGTCATGAAGCATCGCTAAGATTGCGCATACCCCATACTTTAATTCATCAAATTGCTTCCATACGTAAATTGCAATAATTGTTGCAACCAAAAATAACGCCGTAAGTGTTTTTGATAAGAGTTCTTTACTTAGAATTGCACCTACTGTCTCAAATTTTAGTTCAGTTACCTCTTGATATTTTTCTCGAAGTTTTAGTAAACCTTGTTGTTTGATTTCGTTATTTATATTTTCGCCACTAATCACATATTTATGATCATCTGCAGATTTTACGTTATCAATTTTAAATAATTCTGATAAAACGCTGGATATTTCTGTCACGCTAGCGGTTTCATCATTGATCCTAACTTCTAATTGCGAGCCACCAACAAAGTCAATTGAAGGTTTAAGCCCGACTAACATTAAAGAAACAAAGCCTGGGATTAAAAAAAACAACGAAATTGCAAAAAATAGTTTTCTATATCTCATTAAGTTCATTACTTTGCTCCTTTGAGAAATAATCTCATTAAAGTTCGAGTCACAACAACGCCCGTAAAAAGTGATAGAAGCACACCAATTAGAAGAGTGATTCCAAAACCTCTGACCATTCCGCCACTATTTAAAAAAGATAGATCCATCGGGTTAATTAAAATCAGAGCTGTAATAATTGTAGCTAAGTTGGCATCTTTGATACTATCCCAAGCCCTTCCAAATCCTAATTCTAAAGCTACTGCAAATGGTTTCTCTAATCTAAGTTCTTCCTTCATTCTTTCAAAAATCAAAATATTTGAGTCCACAGCCATACCAACGGACAACAGCAGACCTGCGACTCCAGGAAGTGTCATAGTTACACCAATGATCTTGTATGTTGCCAAGGTTAAAATTGCATAGATAATTAGTGCAATACTAGCTAAAAAACCTTTAACACCATAATAAATAATCATGAATAACATAACCAAAGCGATTCCGACTAAGCCAGCAAAGGTGCTTTTTTGAATAGATTCTGCACCCAAGGTAGCATCAATATTCCTTTGCTCTAGAACAGTGATTGGCACAGGTAAAGCCCCAGCATTAAGTTGAATACTTAATTTTTGCGCTTCTTCCAATGAAAATTTACCAGTAATCGTGGCCTGACCATTTATGATAGGGGATTGAATCACCGGTGCCATTAAAACCTGCTTATCAATCACAATTGCCAGTGACTCTCCAGTATTTTCAGTTGTTAAATTTGCAAATAATTCTCTGCCTTCATCATTAAATTGAAGCAAAACCGTTGGCTCTCCGGTAGTTTGATCGAATTGCATATTCGATCGCTTGAGTTGACTTCCAGACAGACCAGTTGGTTCAAGCGTTACTGAAGAAACTGTTTGTGGCTGAGCTTCATCAGATGCAACTTCAAAGTTTGGCTCAACTAGAGCAGGCACCTCGATATATCTTACCAATTGAAATTCTAATAATGCAGTCTGACCAACCAACTCTAATGCTTGCTGAGGATCGTTAAGCCCAGGCAACTCCACAACTATTCTGTAATCATTTTCAGTAATTAAAGTTTTTACCACAGGCTCAGCTAAGCCATATAAATCGACTCTTCTTAAAATTATTTCTTTAGCAGATTCAAGTGCTGTTACTCTGTCAGCCTCCTCAATTTGAGACATATCAGCCTGAAGAACCACTTGAATTCCTCCTTGAACATCTAAACCTTTTTTAAGTTCAAATTTTTTATAATATTGTTTGCCAAAAAAATTAAAATCAATTATGGGAGCACTCAAATTAAATGATAAATTTCTTCCAAAAACATTCAGAGAAACTGGCCAACTTTCTGGCAACGCCACAAAACCAGCCAAAAAAGTTAAAAAAATAATAAAAATAAAAACTTTAACTGGATTTTTCATTTATACTCCAGGCAAGTTTCGCTCTACAAAATCGTCTTCGTTTCCTACGACCATGATTCTGCTACCATATAAAACATCCATCACAAATGGATCTCTTCTGGTTTTTCTAAATTCAAACTCATCATCAGAAAAAATGGCGTAATTAATTTCTCTACCAAGGTTTTTTTCTTCATATTTGACAATCAGTTCAAGTTCTGGAAGAACTACATCACCAATCACAAGCATATCAATCTCTCCCTGACGGGGGATCAAACCTCTGACAAATCTGCCTGAAAACATCACGAAACTCACAGATCCTAATTTTCTTCTTAGTTTTCGGAGTTTTTTTCCTAAGCCGGTGCTTTTTACCACCATTTGATGAATTTCTTGAAAATATGGGTACTTTTTGTTCAAAAAATAATAAAGCCTGTTACCTCTTTGTTCGCTTTTTAGAATTCCTGCAGCCAACATTCTGTCTAGCTCTCTTCTTACAGCATTAATCTCTTCTTTAACTTCACGGGTAATTTCACGAACATAATACATTTCTTCAATATGAGTATAGAACAACTCCATCATCTCAACTCTAACTTTAGAAATCATGAAATCTTGCAAGTTGTTCATATTTTAGTAAGTCACTTTGGTTGATAAGTCGACTACTGAGATCCATGTAAGCCCGCGAGCGAACTCAATCTCGTCGCCCTTACGATCAAAGAATTTTAGTTCAGATTCTCTTGTTGCTTTAGACCATGTAGCCTTAATAGCATCACCATTTTTAAAGATTAGAGCATTTCCTTTGCCTATAGTTGTATAAAGCATGTGCCTAAGCTCATCTATAGGACCCTTCTCGGCTGTTAATAGTACTATAACATTAGATGCTTTGATTTGTTCTTCAATATTTAAATCAATATGAGGTGCACCTGCCATGAGACGATTGTATGAGTTTGAATCTTTATCATATTGCCACTCGACACCAAAATCACTAAACCCATTCCAAAATTCATATTTAATGTTTGTTGTAGCACCAATTACACCAGCCTCATCTTGAAATGACCAACTCTTGTAGGTATCTTTCCAATCGTCTCCACCTATTGTTGTTCTACCATACTTTCTTTTTGGGGCAATATTTGTCCAGTCTCTTTTTGCAGCCACCCTCCATAAATCTTCAGTTGTTGCCTGCATTGTGTGCTCAGTTGCAACTTCTCTATCTAACCTATCATTATTTCTTACAAAAGTTGGAAAACCAATCGAAAATTGATTTAGATCATTCTCCAGTGACCAACCATAGTCTGCAATTTGACCAAGTGCGTTAGCTGGTCCAGGTATATTTGCACCACCCACATGAACATATAGAGGATAATTAAATCCTGATGCGTATTCAACAAAATATGTTCTTGCTGATCTAACTGGGGCAATAATAGTGTTATATCTTTGAACACCACAATAAAAAAGACCCATAAATCTTGTTACGCCACCTTCTGCCATAGCTTCAAAAACAATATCTGCATCTCCCAATCCGGATTGAGGTCTAGCATCTACAGAATTCTCGATCATGATTGCTAAAGGACGCTTCATTTCCCAGGCATCTTTCTCTTGTTTTGTAAATAATTTTCCATTTAAAGGACAAGCTTCTGTTTTTGCTTCCGATGGATCTATTTCCAGTAAAGCTGTAAGCAAGGTATCTACTTTATTTGCTGGAGTACCGTCTTCATTTAATACTGCGTTGTCGGTCATTTTATTGCCATCGCTCGAACCTAAAAAATATGAAAATGTGGAATAAGAAAGCACCGATGACAAAACATAAATCATCAGGGTCATTATTAGTATTTTTTTGCTTGTAAATTTCATATTATTCAATTTCCTTTCAAGTATAGAAAGCTGAGTATAGTTCAAATATTCAACCGAGTAAACTAGCTTCTATTTAGAGTACAAATAAATCAAAATCAAAACAGTAAAGACTATTATAGTAGTAATTAATGTTTTTAATAAGTCCTTATGTAATAAGCTTACCTGAGATTCAGAAAAAGTGGTAGATTTAGTTTTTTTTGTCATAATTATTTTCCAAAAATTCTTAAAACATCTTTAATAGTAATAATAACTATTAAGCTTAATAAAAAAATATATCCGCCATAATTCAAGTAATATTCAATCTTTTCAGTCCTTTTTTTCTTGAATATCAATTCAAGTACTACGAATAGAGCTCTTCCTCCATCTAAAGGTGGAAATGGAAGCACGTTCATAACAGCTAAGTTTATGGATAACATACCTGCAAATGATAAAATTGTTAGAAATCCTTCCTCAAATAACCCTATTTCTTTGGCTTGATGAATAATTCCAACCGGCCCAGCGACATCTCCAGTTACTTTTGCGTGTAGGAATAAGTCCTGTACTATCTGCGAAAATGCCTGAACGATTTGAACTCCTAAATACATTGCCTGCTCTATTCCAAAGGCGACACTTTTAAATGGCATTTGTAAAGGTGGGTAAAATCGATAGATTACTTGATCAAAAACCACTCCAAGCGAACCCTGATCTTCGGGGGTTGAGTCGACTGGTCTTAAATATACTTCATATTCTTTTTCAATCTTCTCGCAAGTTAGATTTTCGCAATGGCCAGACGTAAAAATTTTAACAGTCTCACCCTTGTGCGTTGAGATTTGTCCCACTAAGTCATTGGGAGACGATATAAGTACTTTTTCTTGATCTAGAGCTTGAAAACCAATGATATTTGTATTAGCCTCAATACCAACTTCCTTAGCAGGAGAGCCAACGCTAATTTTACCAATTCTGGCCTCAGAAATTACTTCCGGAATTCCAATATTTGAAAAAACAATTGTAAAAGCAATAATTCCAAAAATAAAATTAACAGAGGCGCCAGCTAAAAGTATTATTAATTTCCTTAGCGTTGGAGCTTGGTAAAATTGGCCCGATAATTTTGATGCTCCTTTTACTCCCTCTTCTCCCTGAAGTTTTACAAAACCTCCAAACGAAATCCAGTTTACTGTGAAATCAGTGCCTTTCCATCTAAAAAGTCTAAATGCTTTTGGAGGATAACCGATGCCAAACTCTTCAACTTTAACCTTTGACCACAACGCAACAAAATAATGTCCAAGTTCATGAATTATGACCAAGAAAGATAGAATTATGATAAAAAGAACTACGCTCATACTAAATTGTCAGCAACTCTTTTTCTTTATTAACAGTTAAGGTATCGAGTTTTTCCATATGTTGTTTTAATAAATCGTCTAATTCTTTTACTTCATTTTTTATATCATCCTCGCTAATTCCATCGTTCCCTTTTTGTTTTTCAATCTCTCGCTTTGTATCGGAACGCAAATTTCTAAACATCACTCTTCCCGATTCAATTTTTTTGTGAAGAATTTTCACCATTTCAAATCTTTTTTCTTCTGTAAGAGATGCTATTTTAATTCTAATAATATCTCCATCGACAACAGGATTTAAATTTAATTCTGCAGAAGAAATAGCCTTCTCAATATTTGGAAGTAAAGACCTATCCCAAGGTGTGACTAGCAACATAGTAGGATCGGGAGTTTGAATTGAAGCAACTTCTACTAACCTCATCTTAGATCCATATGCTTCTACAATCACTGGATCAAGAATTTGAACAGTTGCACGACCAGTTCTCAAGGAAGCAATATCATTAAGAACAAAATCATACGATTTACTAAGCTTGGATTTAAATTCTATAAAATCGAATGACATAATAACTTTCTTTTATTAAAGGTAACTAATTGTACCAAAATTTCCCTGAAGGTGATAGTCGCGCTATGGTCTCGCGCTATAATCTAGTTCAAGCTATACTAACAACATGATTTTAATAAAATATTTTCAAAAAATTAAATCCAGCATCACCTCTGCAGAATATTATCTTGAGGTTTTAAAAAAACCCCTGAAGACCTCACTTTTATTTTTTGCTTCAACAATCTTAATCCTTGGATTAGTTAATGGCGCGAACATAGCACTAAAAAAACTTCCCAAAATTAAAGATGATGTAAATCTTGCACTCAATGATTTGAATAATCACTTTGACAAAAATTTGGAAATCATATGGGCAGACAATCAATTAGAGCTTAACCAAGATTATGTAAATATTTATTGGCCTTCAACAATAGATTACAAAAAGCATCATTTACCAAAATTATTTGGAATAATTAGCAACACTCAAGAACCACCCTATGAATCTAATTTAATATTCCAGAATAGCTCTTTAATTTACATAAACAAAAATTATTTATATAGTCTACAAAGTGCTACTCAAGATCAAACCCAAGACAATCAAAATTCTAAAGAAGATTGGGTCGAGTATCCTCTCACAACAATTTTTGATGGTCTGGGCTCTTACAGCCTCAACAAACAAATTTTACTAAAAATTACTGCTACTATCTCAGAATCGATTGATAAGTCTTTTCCTAAAATTCAAATAATCATGGCGATTATTTCTAGTATTTTATATTTATTATCAAAAAGCTGGTTTTTGTTTATTGAATCAATTTTGGTGTATTTCCTTTTTAAAATTTATAGTTTTAGTTTTAACTTTAAGAAAGTTCTAAAGTTGTGTTCAAACATCATGATTCCCACAGCAATAATCGAGACTGCTAGTAATATACTTTACAGCGATCTAACACTTCCAATGGCAACAATAGCTTTTTGGACAATTCTTACTTTCATAAGTTTTAATTTGAAAAATGTAATGAGTAAGAAAAAAACTGATTAGTTATCTCTTCTCTTTCTGATCAATACGAAGTTCCATATTAACTGGAGGATAAGTCAGATCTTGATTAGACGGATCTGCAATTTCTAAATCAATTCTTGCATTTTTAATTCGTTCCTCAAATGGTCCTAAATTTTTTGTAATTACCTCGGATTCTTTATCTTTAGTTATTTCAACCGGAGATTTTTTTAATTTAATGATAACTATTACAAGTACTAGAATCAAGAAAAAAATTGCTAATCCAATGATAATAAACTTTTTCTTTTTACTATTTTTTATTTCCGGTACTACTGGCTTTGGCTCAACTGGCAACTCAACATTAAAATCAGAAAAGATTGGCTCCTCATACGAAAAATCAGTTTGGTTTGTTTGCTCAAGTTTATTCATATTAAAGTTTTAATAACTCCTCCAAATGATCCAGAGATTTTGACATTTGAATATAGATTGGTTCAAGATTGACTAAAGTATCTTCATAAAAGTTTCTACCAAAGTCCTCAGCTTCGCGAGAAATTACCTTATCATTAAGCTTAATTAAGCCCTCATTTGTAATAGTAAAGTTTCTTTGAATTTCTTGAAATGCTCTCACTCTTTTTGATTCTACAACTGCGCCGACATCTTCTCCCTCTTTGCTCTTTTTTATATCGGCATCTATTATAGTTGCTGCATCATAAACAGCTTGAATCTGACCAATTCTTATTAAAGATAAAGCTCTATAACTAACTTGCTCATATGACTCAACAAATAATGAAAAATCATCAGCTAAAAGATTGAAGGTAGCTCTGTCTTTGGCTAGAGCGATGTCTTCTTGATGAAGTTTCAAAGCTATAATTGTAGCACGAATTTGTTTAAGACTTTCTTCTTTTAAAGCTAACTCTACTCCCGTGGTATCTTCAAGAGTGGCACTTAATAATTCTAGATAAGTTATTAAAACTTTCAGCCTATCGCTCATAGCAAGCTTAGTGGATCCTACAAGTTCTTCCAAAGATATTAAAGTTAAAACATTAAAATAATGAGTTTTTGCAATATTAAATTGTTTATCTGAATTTCTGTATGCTTCTATTTGATCTCTATAAAGCACCTTTAAATCTAAAATTTTTTGAGTACTTCTAGATTTATTAAAAATCAGATCTGTCTTTTCATCTCCAGAAAAAGAAGTTTCTTCTTGAGTAACTTGAGCAACATCTTTGTTAGAATCTTGAGCGCCAACCTTTGAAATACCAGATCCGATTAAAAAAACTACAATTATGGCTAAAAAAAGTTTTTTTCGTTGGTTCATTTGATCTTCTTCTTTGCTAATTCTCTATTTCTAACAAAAATTATGGCTTCGTGCAAAGACTCAAAAGTTCCTGTATCAAACCACCGGCCATCAACAAAAGCTACGTCTAAGCTCTGCTCCTCTAAGTATAGATTATTTAAGTCGGTAATTTCAAGTTCACCCCTGTCAGATGATTGAAGCTTTTTTACTTTTTCAATTACGGTATTATCGTAAATATACATTCCTGTAACTGCATACTTTGACTTAGGTGTTTTAGGTTTTTCTTCAATTGAAGTTGCTCTATTGTTTTCGTCAAACTCGACAACACCAAATCTTTGAGGGTCTTTAACATCTTTAATAAAAATTCTTGCTCCAGTTTTAAAAGAAGCTATTTCATCCTTAAATGTGTCTTCATAAATATTATCACCAAGGATTAAGGTAGCACTATCATTGCCAATAAAATTTTGTCCAACAATAAAAGCTTGGGCAATCCCCTCTGGCTTATCTTGAATCTCATAAGTAAATTTACAGCCAAAATCTTTACCACTGCCCAAAAGTTTTAGAAAATCTCCGGCATGGTCAGGAGCTACAATAATTAAAATATCTCTAATTCCTCCGTCCAAAAGTGTTTTGAGAGGGTAATAGATCATTGGCTGATCATAAACAGGCAATAACTGCTTACTAGTAACTTTAGTAAGAGGTCTCAATCTGCTTCCAGAGCCACCGGCTAAAATAATTCCCTTCATATTTCTCCTTATATAAAATCATCCCTAGTTTATCACTTTTCTGTTTAAAAAGTGAGTAAAATCAAAATTGTACCAGACAATAATGAAACAGCTAGGTACTCAAAAATAACTTTTGAGTTAATGTGTTTTGAGTTTTTATGCACAATAATTCCCCAAAAAAAATAGAATAGTGACATCAAGACAGCGACTATTCTCTGCTTACTTCTATCGGGCCAAAAATGAAGAAACAATAGCACACAAATAAATAAAACTGTTGATAGAACTATGTACGCAATTTTGTGACTTTTAAATTCTGCAATCATTTAAACTACCCCTCCTTTAAAGAAGACAACTAAATATGCAATAAAAATAAATAATATTATATGAGCCAGGTTTTTGCCAACAAGTCGAACCGACTTTCTGTGACCAGCTACGAATCCATCATACAAAAGTACTGCTATCAATAAAAAGATAATACTCAAGAAAAATGCCTTTAATAAGTGAAGTGGAGACAACAAAATTCCTTGAGACAAATATCCTTGAGGGACCACTGAGGTTGCCAAAACTTCTTGTTGTTTGAAATTTTCCAAAGTTATTCCCGCAACTTCAACGCTTGGAGTGGTTGACGATTCTGTGTCAGTAGCCAGAGTTCCAAATATTTGAACAACTAAAGTTGTTTCAACACCATTAAGCTTCCCATCAACAACTGCAAGACCTATGTCTCGGTATCTTGGATTCATTATATTTGCTTTATGCGTAGGCGAATTCATCCAGGCTGTAATCATTGGAGTTGTTGAATCAAAATCTCGTGCCAAATTTTCACCGGCAACTTTGTAATTATAATTAACACTCTTAATAAAATCCCATGGCTCTTTGCCACCCGGAGAAGTATGAGCCCAATATTGATCGGTAAACATGTCTCTAGCTTTACCTGTAGCAGCTTCAGACAATGAGGTATTATAAGTCAATGCGACTAATCCCTGGCTCACTCTCTCTTTGTTTGTCCCCTCAATAATCTGAGAAATTGTAATATTAGATGCATATCCAAGTACATTGCCCTTAGGCAAATTCACAAATGAAAAAACACCAACTAGTTGATAAAATCCCAAAGCAATCAAGGTCATAAACATCAAAGGTTTGGGATGTAGAATCTTTGATCTATGATTATTAGATTTCTGGGGATGAAATAAATGGCTTATAGTTTTTAATAATTTCACTCCGTCATTATGATGAAAATCGTCATCTAAAACAAGAGGAAATCTCAGAAATGTTCCCAGCTTGATCAATTGATTTAATCGAAAAATAGTTTTTTTCAGGATTTATGTTTTGAAATAATAGATTTTCTAGTGCTCCGCCATTCGATGACAAATTTGAAACTCCAAATTTTTTAAAATTAACAGGATTAATTTGTTCTAATAAATTCCAATCTGTGCTTTCTAATACTTCAGTGCTAGAAATTGCGCTTTCATATAATATTGGTTGATTTGAAAAATCATCATGTGGTGCTGTAAAAGTAATACTCAACTCTTGATCTGATTCATTAAAGCAATTTAGCTCTTCAATTTTATTTGGTAATGTGAAATCTGTATAGATTGTTGCGTACTTTGAATTTTCTACATTTCCAAAGCTATCAACTGAATAGTACTCAACCTCATTGTTCAAAAATTGTTCCGAAACTAAAAATTCAAAGGGCTCTAATAATATTTGGTGCTTTGATACAATTGCTCCATTTTCATCTACAGAATATTTTAAGTGGAGTTTGGAATTACTTTTTGAAATATTAAATTTTAATAAATCATTTTTTTTAGCTAAGAATTTTGCTGTGCTAATTTCTTGTATATAAAGAGATGGTGGTTTAATTTCATCAAAAGTATTTTTTGTAATAAAATCAATTAAATATCGGCCGTCATTCGATTTGTAATCTTTTAAGTTAATAAAAGTTCTTTGCCAAATCCCTGGATTCACATTATCCGTAAAAACAGTGTCATTATTTATTGATAGTATGAAGTTTGGATCATCAAAACCCAACGCATCTTCATCAGATTCTATTTTATATTGAAATGATAAATATTGGTTTTCTTGTGTAGTTAAGTTTTGCAAAAATATTGTGGGGTTTTGATCGACGATATTTTCTTCGATTGAGTAAACCAAATCGTCTTTAATTATTTCTAATTTTGATTCAGCGGGTTTCCATTCTGTTAGTTTCATTATGTTATTTGCTCCTTTGACTGAATCAAAATAAAATGATGACGTTCTAGATATTAATAATCCTAAAAATATAATCATTGAAATAAATAATAGTAACTTAATTTTTATCATGCCTAATTTTCTCTATTAATAAAATTAAAATAATAATGATTAGTGCATAAATTGAATATTTTGATTGAATAAATAAAAATATAAAACCTAAAAAAGGAATAATGAAGCCTACCTTTCCAATTACATTATTAATTTTAACTAAACTAAAATCTGTATTTTTATTCGCGTCTCCTTTTGTTATAAATTTAATACTCTCATTTGAATCGCTATAATCAATATTGATAACTCTATGAGTTGCTATAAGTCCTTCATTCTGAAAACTAATAATGTCACCAATCTCATATTGATCGCCCTTAATTATTACAACCAAATCTCCCTTTTCAATTGATGGAGACATTGAGTTAGAAGTAACAATTAATGGTTTGGCTCCAACAAGATAGCTTATTACCGAAAAAATTAAAAATATAATAAGAAAAATATTAAAAATAATGTATTGAATGTATTTCATATTTTTTTATGGGGCGCGCAAATTTAATTTTGAGTGTATTAAAAAGTTTGTCTAACTTTTTTTGCGCGCCCCATAAATCTAATTAATAAATACTTGGCCAATCAGCACCATTAATTGATTGTCTGGCAGCCAAATGTAGGTTTGCTACGAATGTTTGATTTTGATATTCTTCCCCAACAGTCTCAATTAATTTAACACCAAGTCTAAAATCTTCTTTAGATCCTGGATTTAATTCAATTAATGTCTGAATTGTTCCATCGTCACTCAAGTAAAACTCGTCTCCAAGTTCTAGACCATTGCTCATGGTTAGCCATTCGTTATTTTCTTTGTGTTCAAGTTTTGAAATTTTAAAAACTGATGGATCTAACTCCTCATTATCCCAGCTTCCTCCTAAATATCCTTTGACATATTCATTAATAGTACCGTTGTTTAGCATAGAAAATTCTATTGTATGTTCACTCCCGGGAAACCATTCTTCAACTGTAAATAAATTATCCTGAATTACATCTATTGCTATGTCACCCGATATAAAAATATTATCATCTGACTCAGTTGTACCAGTGAAATATGCTGTTGTAGTTGATATAACCAAAACTACAAACATTGAAAGAATTAACAGTGGTTTATAAGTTTTTTTTGATGTATTTTGTATATTCATACATTCTCCTAATAATTAATATTAGATGGAGAATATATAAAGAATCTTACATTTAGCTTGAGTTTGAAGTAGGTTGTTACGCTTGGTATAATATCAGCTTAAGTCACGCCAAGGCCCCATCGTCTAGCGGTTAGGACACCAGGTTCTCATCCTGGCAGCCAGAGTTCGATTCTCTGTGGGGTCACAACAGTTGAATCATCAGCACCAAAATCATTAATTAGTTGGAACAATCCGCCTAATTGAGGGTTTGAAAAGAAATACTCTCCTCTGGTCTTTGTAATATAAACTCCTCCAGGCAAGACAAAATTCTGAATTTTCTTCTTAATCTCAAATGGTGCGTCATACCAAACCTTTTCAATGGTTTGAATAAAACTCTCTGCATAGGCCAACAGAAGCTGAACGTCAATCTCTTCTCCATGTGTTTCTCTTAGTGATAATTTAGCTAGACTGAGCTTTGATTCAGCTTCTTCAATAGCACTTTTGAAAGTATCACCTTTCAAGACTCCTTGTTTTCCTTGGTCAACAACAAATTTAAGCTCTTTTTCCAGTTTTTGGACATCTCCTAACTTTCTCAAGTATTCGCCTTTAAGGTCACGCTCACGAGCCTGGTAGCGGTCCAGGAATCTTTCCTGGAACCGCTTTACAAACTCTTGAGTTGGTTTAATTTGCCTCAAGTAGATGCCAAACTCGTTTTCTAGTTTTGACCGTCTATAGGTTTTGCGAAACAGTTTGCATTTATTGTTCTTACAGAAGTAGTGAGGATGTTTCTTACCTCTGGCAGAATTAGAAAACTGTGCCGTTAAAGGTTCTTTACACACCGCGCAACGCAAAGTGGGTTTTAAGGGAAACTCTGGATTATCATGCAATCTTTGACCACCACCAGTGCCATTAGACTTTTTGTGTAGGATGTATTGGCACTTTTCGAACAAACTTGGCTTAATGATTGCTTTGTGCTTGCCCTGAATGTGTCTGCCGTCTTCATGTACCAATATTCCCATATAGTAGCGGTTATTAAGGATATTATTGACCGACTGTGGCGAAAATTTGATGGTTCTGTCTTTGTAGTTTTTCAACTTTTTCTTGGCATATTCCTTTGATAAGTCAAACTGTGAAACTGTGCCAGTCGAAAAGGACGTGAAGAGGTCAACAATTGCTTGCTCAAGACCTGGGTCAGGTACGTGAGCTTTCACTTTTTCATCTTTCTGGCGAATCGACATATAGCCAAGTGGCGGATGCCACGGCCACATGCCTTCTTCAACTCTGCGCCAGAGAGCGGCTTTTACTCTCTCGGATTTGACAGCATTATCAAATTGAGCCAGTGCGGCAAGTATACCTTCGTTTAATTGTCCTTGGGCGCTCTCATCAATTGATTCGGTTGCTGAACGTAATAAAATTCCTAATTTCATCAGCTCTGCCCTCATGTAGTGGTGCATATGCTGGTCCCTAGCAAACCTGTCCAGCTTATACACTACCAAGACCTCAAACTTGCCTTTGTTTCTTTTACAAAATTCGACCAACTCTGCAACACGCTTGGTATTTGTCGTTTTGGCTGATACCGCTTCGTATTTTTCAACCAACACAGTTTTCCAGTCATGTGCCTTACAATAGTCTTTGCATGATTTCTCTTGAACTGCAATTGAGGTGCCACCCACTTGCTTGGGGTCACTGAACCTTAAATATAGGCAAGCTCGGTTAATATTGATTTCTTCTTTTTTATTTTTCATATATTCTTTGAATAATTATAAATTCTACTTTGGTATTGAATAGGCCTACTTTGACAACATAGACACCTCCTTCCTTTTTAGCTCAGCAATATCTAGCTGGCCAGAGCGATACTTCTCAATGAAGTCGTCAATAATCAGGTCGATAAAAGAATCGACAAGATTATCGAGTTCATCACTCGAAAATTTGTACTGTTGGGCAGGACTGTTTTGGGGGTTTGATAAGCCAGTCGACTCGCTTCGACCGCTAGGATGCCTTTTGGACATAGTGAATGCTTCCGCGCTTCACTAGTCACACAGGGGGAGTTACAGAAGTAAACTCAAAAGGCGTGCCTAGATATTATGCAGTTATTTATAAAAGATAAATGCTTGTGAGATGTTTATAACATTGTGTTTGAAAAAAAGACATTCTTGACTTTTAAAAATCTCTTGTGAGGGCTTGTAGTTGCAGTTATAGTTAAAGGGGCTCATAGTAATTTTCATTTCAAGTAAGTTAACCTCCGCGTATTTTCTCTCTATGTTCATTTTTCATACTTGAAGTAATAATCTTATTTTGAAGGTTGGTCTGGATTCGGTCAGATAGAAAATGATGTATCCTATAATTTGTTTTTTCTCTAAAATCCTGAAGCAGGTAAAGCTCTATTAATACTTCAAATTCTTCATCCCATTCTTGCTCTAATTCCGACAGTTTCTCCCACAATTCATCATTTTCATAATCATCTGGCCAAGGATATGGTTTACCAAATCGCTTTTCCCAAGCCTCATAGAAATGAAGGTTGTAGCCATGCGCTATACTTAATCTTTTTCTAAGTGTTTGAGCTTCTTTGGCTAAACGCTTACTCATTGGGCGCTTTTTTACGCTACGGCTATCGCCGTTAAAACGCTCGCTCGAAGAGCTTCGCTCAGAACCAACAGAAAGAAAGTTGAGGTCATCTACCTTTATATGTACACTGGTTTGTCCCAAACCAGAATAATGTTTAATAGGTGGTTTATCTACTCTGTGTTTAGTATCTGGTATAGGTTCGACACTTCTGTCATTTGCATTAGAAAAAGAAGGTGAATCCATTAGACGTTTTTGATTGATGCCGTTACAAAGTGTGCAGGCATTCCGTTTACATCTAAGAGAGTACCATTTTGTGCGGTCGTACTTGTGTTTGTTGTAATTGCCAGAGATAAGGTAGCCTTTGGCTTCAAGTTTTCGCAAACATCGGCTAACTTTTTGTTCATCTACCCAGTCAAATATCTCTGCAAATCTCCTGGCACTATTATATGTCCAATAGTGTCCATCATAGTAGTTTGATTCTGTACTTTCTTCCTCTCGGCGAGTTACCCAATACTCAATGTTTTGTAGGATAATGGCTGCGTCAGTGCCAACAGCTTTTGCTATCTTGGGGTCAAAAAGCATTTTAACTCTATCCTTAGGAAGGGGAAATGAGGTGTTCATAGTTACTACAATCCTTCGGCTATTAAGCCGCTAGTTAATAGGATTGCATGTAACTAGAACTTGAAAGGCGTTCTACTGAACACAGGGGAAGTCTAGTAGGTCACATTCTAAATTTTTGGTGATTGTTCTGCAATAGCGAATCTAATTGGTGAATAAACGGCTTAATCGCTCCGCTTGTTGCCGATATTTCAAAAATTTCTTAAAACGCCTGGTAGGATTACCTTTATGCCAGATTTTGACCTTCTGTGACCCCTCAAAAACGGCTTCAGCTCGTTCATCGGCATCAAAGTATCTCATTAACATTCTGTTGCTTCCTCCAACTGCCTGAGAACGATAGCGAAGATTAGAACACTCTCGGCAAAACAAATGATTCCCATCTTCATTAAGGTAAAGCACTCCGACTCGTTTATTACAGAGAATACACTTGAACCACGGACGACTGCCACCAAAATAGCATTCAGTTCTCGCGGTATTTACTAAGTAAGGCGTTTGTCTGCCGTGACTACTAGTCAAGTTAAGCTGGATAATTGGATGGCGGTGACTGACGTACTCTTTCACGCTGGAAATAGAAATTTGTGGTGTTGTCTCAACCACTCTTTTGCTGGAGGTCATAATAGGTTCTGCCGAAATCAATAAGGATAAGCGATAGCTTTGAACTTATCACACTAAAGGGAAGTGGCTACTATCGGCAAGAACGAATGTCATACAAATAGTTGTATGCATCCTCATAATAACCAGAGTCAATTGCATCCATTGCATCATCAATGCCATTGCTTAACTCATCGTTGCAATCTTCAATATCGCTTAGCTCATCTTTAAGTCCTTCAATTTCAAGCTCAAGTTCGTCAATGGTATTGTAAGCATTTTCTAACCTAGAGTCAGCCTTATATAACTGAGAATCAAGGTCATATCTCACCAAGAAAACAACTAGAATGATGGGGATGAAAATCAAAAGAAATATTTTCATACTGGTCTTAAACTCCTGCATTCGTTTGCGAGTTAACTATGAGCAAAACTAAAAACAACCAGACTATAACCAGCACCCAGCCAAAAACTTTTGTTCGTTTAGGTACAGTTTTATCGTTCCTTCGCTTAACAAGAAGGTAAACTGCTGTAAGTCCACAAACATTTGCAATAGGTTGAAATATAAACATGCCAATTACGGCAACAGAGGCAATCCCGACAATGCCAAGCCTTTCGTCAAGCGTTTTCCTCTTCGATGGTTGAGAGTTTTTTTTCATGTAGCCCTTTCTGCAAGGGCTTTACAACAAAAAGCCCTCGCCTGAGTTATCGGGATTGCTCCCTATGAAGGTTTCCCAACATAACCACGAAAGTCTTCCCCAAGCGAGGGGTTTTTACTTTCGTGGTTTTTGCGACCATACCCAATTCCGAGGAACTGGGGTTAGGTTTTTAATTTTCTGTTCTGAATTATATCAATAACTGCTTACTTACGAAAATGTAGAATGAACTTGGACATAACTTACTAAAGAATTATTGTGACTTTTGGGTATAATTTGGCTTAGAAAGCAAAAATAGTATGAGTGGAAAGCTAAAACTGAAATTTATTAAAGACGCTCCTGTTTCTAGTAGAAACGGTGAGTATTTTAGTTTCTACCATGAATACGTTGCTCCAGCACTTGAAAATATTGTTAGTCAAGGTGTCTATACAATCGGCTTGTTTGGAAGATGGGGTACTGGTAAAAGCTCAATAATTGAAATTCTCACAGATGAATCCAAGTACCCAGTTTATGTGTTTGACACTTGGAAATATCAAAATGACCCCCTTAGAAGAACTTTCTTATTAAGCTTCTTTCAGTTCGTAAACGACAAAAAATTATGGAAAAAAGGTGAAGAATTGACACCTGAAATACTTGATGACCTTTACCATTCAACTTCAACTCAAAGCAAAACAAAGATGGTCCCAAATAAGGTAGTTAATAAGGGGTGGCAGGCTGGGGTTCAAAAACTATGGCAAATAATTAAGAATAACTCCTTGCTTTTTGGTCTGTGTATTTTTGGATTAGCATGGCTTTTGTTACAAATTAGCTTGGGGGAAAGTAATCCAATTGTAAAATCAATCCTACTTATATCTGGTTATGTTGCCCAATCAGCTTCTGTCGCTATCCTTCTAGGATGGGGAATCAAGAAAGTTTTCGAAAAATTAGTAGAGCAACTAATGAAGGACCTCACTAAGGATACAAAAACTGCAACCGTAATTAAAAGTCGAGAATTTTTGAATTCTCCTGAACAGTTTGAGGAAAAATTCAAGCTTATCCTCAGTAAAATTGAGGGCAAGGTTGTAATCGTGTTTGATAATGTAGATAGAGTTCAAGGTAAAGCTGCAGTTGATGTCTTAGCTTCAATTAAAACGTTCTTTGAACCAAAGGAAGTTTCTAATGCTATTTTCATAGTTCCCTGTGACTATGTAGCAATTAGTAGGCAAATATCAGAGTCATATAAAGAAAAACCAGCAGAGTTTTTAAGCAAGCTTTTTAGCGTTGTATTGCGAACTCCTGAATTTATTGGAGCAGACCTAGAAGATTATACCCGAGGATTAATTAAGGCTACAGGTAAGGGACATGAACTTCTCCTTGATGAGGATGTCATTTATGTAATCAAACAAGCTTATGGTCAGAACCCTAGGCAAATTAAACAATTTATTAACAACTTGGTTGCTGAACTATATTTAGTCTCTGAAACCGAAGTATGGGAGATAGTCAAAAATGAAGTAGGTTATCTTGCCAAAGTTTTAGTATTAAAACAAGAGTTTCCAGAGGCATTTGAACGGTTGAAAACCAGCTGGTCTAAACCTGAAGACATCCAAAGCGATAAAGATAACAATAGACAGCACCTTCGAGACTTCATGGAGAATACACGTCTAATTACAACTAAAAATGCTACTCCTTTCGTATATTTTAAAAAACCAGTTCGTGCCAAAAATGTAACAAGTTCAGAGGATATTGAGCAAAAATTGCTTGCTGGCGATTATGTTGCCGCACAAAAGCTCATAGGTGATAATTCCTCTTTTGAGGCAGTGGTTAGATTACTACTCGCTTTGTTTGGACAATATCAATTCTTGCCAGACCAGCTACGCTTGCTAGTAATCGGCAGCATAGAAGTTTTCACCGGATTAGAGAAAAAACCAGAAACAAATGAATACCATAATGAAGTCGCTCAAATCCTTAATAGGGACTTGTGGAAAGATTATTTAACTTTTCCAACCCTAAAAGTTTTTTCTTACTTAATTGATAGTAACCAGCTCAAAATTGGGTTAAAGCGCGTGTTAATCAGTCGCTATATCTCTATTCTGGGCTCTGAAGAAATTACTAAAGGCACTAAAAGAGAAAGTAAAAAAGTTTTACTTGATGTCCTTCGGTCATTTGCTCAATACAAGAAACGCTTAAATCAAAATGATAAAGCAGACATCACTAAGGCAATTCAACAACACTTTTCCAAAGACCACGAAGTTCTTGATATTTATAAAACTGAGGGTGACATCAAAGACTTCATTTCCGACCAAACTATTCTTGACGTTGTAAACGGTATCACTCTTGAAAACTTTTCATCATTCATGCCACTCCTAATTCGTTATAAGGCAAGAATCTTAGAAAACGAAATGGCTAATATAGTATTTCAAAATTTTGCATCCTTAATAAAAGAAGAGACCGCTCTTTCATCTGACCATCGCCCCGAAAAAGAAAAATTATTTGAAGTTATGGTTGAGACTTTTGAAGGTTTGGGTGACCTACCTGACTATGTTAATGGTAGTTATGCTGATGAACTTGCTACCCAACTCGTTAATGCAGCTAAACATATAAGTCAGCCAGACAATTCAAGAATGATTATATCAACATTACAGTTTGTGGACCGAGTCTCATCAGGAGCTGCTTATGAAGCTGCTATCGCTGCACGAAACAGGTATCTTACACACGCAACACCACAATCTTTGAAAAAGTTTTTTGACTATGAAAAAACTCAGGAGAGGTCTACTGAGATTATTAAGGAAGATTTACCTTATTTGCTTCCAATTTTTAGAGATAAACTCGAATACCGAGAAGTGGTTTATGGGGCATCAAATGAAGAAGAACAAATCAAATTTCTTAAGGATATTGTAAGTAATACGCCAAACTTAGGTTTAGATTTTCTACAACATAAAGAAAAGATACCTGGTAGAACACAAATTATTGAGTTAATACTAAATAAACTCACTCAACTTTCTGCTGCAGATAGAATAGGTGGTTACAATTGGGTTATGAAAAATTTCCAAGAAAACGATACCGTGGAACTCAAAGACAAGCTAGTTGCGCAAATTGAGGAAATGTTGATGACAGATAATAATGGTGTGGCACAAGTTGGTTTTAATGTTTACATTGAATCTAATTTTATAAGCCAAGCAAGCAGAAGAGACCTTGCGCAAAGAGTTTTGGACTGGTTGCGAGATTCAACACATACACTAACTCACAATAATGCATTCGCTTTAAAAGCTGTTGTTTTTGCTGCAAACGAATTGAATTTAGCAGACACACCAAAGAGAGATTTAACGCACTTGCTTCTGAAGCATATACGCCCCGAATCTTCTAGAGAAACATTGCTTATTGTTTTGGAAACTATTGTAGAGTTATCGCCTCACCACACTGCTGGCGAGCAAGACTTTGATGATGTATTGGAAAGATTAAAAAATTGGCAGGATTCTGAAACAAGAAATATAGTAATTGACGAGCTCTTAAAGCTCCAACCATCAAAGCCAAGAGGTAGAGCAGAAGAATATTGGCCAAAGTTAAATGAACTAAAATTTTCAGAAGAGGAAAAGCCACCCCAGATATAATACTCCTATGCTCGAAATAAAAGACCCAAAACTAAAGAAATGGCTAAGCTGGATTGATTGGGTTCACCAAGAAACACAAAGCTTATTAATTAAAACACACCTCTATGACCGTTATGTAGAGATAGTGAAGGCAAATCAAGAAATACAAAATCCTCGTGACTTTCACAATTGGGCCATGCGTAATTATTTTGAATCAGCATTAATGTCAATTAGGCGACTTACTGACACTCATCCTGATGCTATTTCACTTATGAATCTGTTGAAAGAACTGGAGGAAAACCCACAGCTAATGACGCTTAATTTTTATCGCCGTGATTCCAGCGAGGGTACAGTTGATGAAAATGGTATTCCAGATGGTGAGGCATGGACATTCGCGTTTGCAGAAGATAGATTTAAAGAAAAATTTGGAGTTGGTGACACTGTTTTAAACGTAGGCGTTGTTAAGGCAGACATTGCCGAATTGAAACAACAGATAGAGATAGTTGAAACCTTCATTGACAATACCTTAGCTCACCACAATAAAGGGACAAAGGGAAAACTATCATTAGAAACAAAACATGCCAGGAATGCCATAGAAGCAATAGAAAAGTTGGCAATCAAATATTTAGCTTTGATGGGTCAGGATGGGTATGATTCCCTAACTCCAACCTATCAATATGACCCTGAAGTAGTATTTACCAAAGCATGGATTCAGCAAAAGAAAATAGCTAACCTAGATGAAAAAAGTCAATAATAAGCACAAAAAGTTCACTGAAAACCATAATTTGATGGGCTTTTACCTTGGAATTGAGTATTACCTAGCAGCTAGAGCAACCTTTCCCATGCAGCTGACTGCTAGTGCTGTTTTATTTCACCATGCTATTGAACGTTTTCTTCTTTCTGAGTTAATGCCAGGAAAATCACAGGTAGAACTAAAAAAATTGTATGGAAACCACTCTCTTGAGAAGCATTGGGCTGATTTTAAACAAAGGAAGAACTTACCTAAAAAACATGAATTGGATGATATAGTAAGGAGTTTTGAAACTTTTGACCTTAGGTTTTTGAATTTTGATAAAACCGAAGTTCGATTTGTGTCGTATAGAAAAGACTTAAAGCCACGAACCAAAGATAGAGAGGTTGATAAAAGCTATACAATTCTATTGGAAGATGCTGATTACTTCTTCAAAAGAATTGTTGAAATACTAGAGATAGAACCCAAATTTGTTTTAGGGATGCTTCTCTACCCTGAAGGCAGATTGTCATCTTATATTGCGGGAAATGCTCATTCAGTTCTGACTGCCGAAGTGTTATCGAATCTCAATAGTCCACTAGTAGAGTTCCATATAAGAAAAGTGGGCCAAGTAATCTCGGATTTCATCAACTAAAGTAAAGGGCACAGTCGGGAGATTTATCTCATGTTAATTTCTAGCTGCCACTGATAAAATCACACCATGTGGTTTATTTACGCCTTAGTTCATGTTTTTTTGTTGGCCTTAGTCAATTTTACTGACGAACATTTGGCTACCAACAACAAACTTCCTAAAAATGCTGATGTTCATAGTAAAGTTGGTAGCGTTTTGCTGATTTCAACACTTATGAGCTTTGTAGGAGCAGGACTTTTGGCACTTATTACAGGTAATACAGCGCTTTCAGTAGAAACTCGAAATCTTGCACTCTTATCATCAGTCCCAATGGTAAGTATGTACGCTACCTATTTTTACCTACTACAGACATATCCTGTACATCAAGTTGCACCTCTTTTTCAAATTAGTTCAATCTGGTTGTTGGTAATTGAATTACTCTTTGGCGGAAGTATTACTACAACAGGTTTATTAGGCATTGCAGTTCTTATGTATGGTGCATATGTTTTGGATGCAGGCACTTTCAAATGGAAAATTCCGACAAAGTTATTGGCTATCGCTATCCCCGCAACTTCAACCTGGGCTATTGCACTCTACATGGTGAGAGTAGCTTCTGGAAATGGTTCACCAATAGCTATTACTTTTTGGCAAATGATAGCTATTGGAGCAATTGGCGTAGCTCTTTTTGTTTTTGTTCGTAAATATAGAGAAGCATTTCTATACAGAATCAAAAATCAAGGAAAACTCTTTCTGGGGCTTAGTTTAGCTAATGAGACCTTCGCAGAAGCAGGATACCTGTTTAGCAGTTTGGCTGTGGCTATTGCACCTGTAGCAGCATTTGTGTCTGCTATGAGCGGTGTTCAAAGTCTTTTTGTACTTGTCTTATTCCTAATATTTCCACAAGGGAAACGAGCTAAAGTTACCAGAATGCAGTGGATAGCAGTCATCTTGATAACTTTTGGAGTGTTTTTGATTGAACGAAGGTAGTTGACCAAGTCTTGAAAAAATAACTTTTCAATAAATATCATAATTAACGTATAAACCAATCTATACCTTAACATTATGTCGCCCCTTTAGGGGTAATTCTCACACGGGGGGTGTAGGCCCACACTGTGGGTGGCTAATAAGCAAGTGCGGGAGCTGGTAAAAATGCCTCGCCCATACCCGCGATAAAGGCTTTGAAGTCTTCCAACGCCTGGACAACTTCAGATAAAAAGTTTGAACCAGCCAAACGGTGGCTCACAGAAAGGAGACCGTTCAAAAATGGGCGCGTTTTTTCAAAAAAAGCCTGGTAAATCAATCCCTGGTTTTTTAGTAATTTCAAGTGACGTTTTTCCGTTTAATCTTCTAAATTTGCCAGAACAATCAGTCCA
>Ga0210050_1000148_pt1 | contig 94279 bp, 111 predicted proteins | sample CryGey132114_all_FD_185463 | JGI IMG/M metagenome (GOLD analysis project Ga0210050, IMG submission 185463) | Groundwater microbial communities from aquifer - Crystal Geyser CG22_combo_CG10-13_8/21/14_all (SPAdes) (version 2) | ecosystem: Environmental > Aquatic > Deep subsurface > Groundwater ... | reverse complement strand
GTCAGGACACTTGATGGGGAGCATGCTACCGCCTACCCTGTTGCTGATGTTTCGGGGCAGCCCTTGAAAGGAAGCAATTCTATCAGGAAAGAGAACGGGGAAGTTTTTCTTAACAGCTAACAGCAAGAGTGTTAGGAATTAGTGGATTTCTATCATTTTTTCTTCTCCTGTTAAGTTCGTGGCTTTTTGTAATTTAATTCCATTCAATAGCATACTTTCCCAAGCATTTCCATTTATTCCAACTCCGCACTTATCCGCCTATGCTATCAATTTAACCAAAAGATTTAAATACTAATTATATGTCCTATTAACTAATATGGTTAATCCAATTCCAAAATGGGTGTGGAAGCGTTACGCTTTGCTATGGAAAAAGTTTGAGAATAATAATTTTACTTTTGAACAGGCAAAGAAAGAACTTAAATTTGTAGATGGAAATACTTTAAGTGTTATGTTTAATGAATTAAAAACTGCTGGATGGATTGCTGTTAATTTAGATAAGCAGGATAGTAGAAAAAGAGTTTATAATTTATTAACTCCTTTGGAAATAGTGAAGAGTGTAAAACATGATATTAAAAAAAATAGGCAGTATTCTATAAAACAAAAATTATACAAACAGCAGGAGTTTTAGAATGAAAGCAATAAGTTTATTCGCAGGATGTGGTGGAGATACGCTTGGATTGGAAAATACAGGAATAGAAGTTGTTGGTTTTGTTGAGTTTTGGAACAAGGCAATAAAAACCCACAAGCTCAATTTTCCAAATTCAAAATTTATTGGAGAAGATTTTAAAGGAGATATAACAAAAATTCCAGATGAAGAATTTTTGAAATACAAGGGAAAGATTGATATTCTTTTTGCTGGTTTTCCTTGTCAAGGTTTCAGCCATGCTGGGAAAAAAGACCCCAACGACAAAAGAAACAAATTGTTTTGGGAATTTGTAAGGGTTGCAAATCTCATTCAGCCAAAATGGGTTATAGGGGAAAATGTTGCTGGGCTCATGCACCGAAAAACTGATGATGGAAAAAGCAAAGTTTCAGATATTATTACAAATGCTTTTGAAGAAATTGGATATAAAATGGCAGAACCCAAAGTTTTGAAAGCGGAAGAGTTTGGAGTTCCCCAGAAAAGAAGAAGAGTTTTTTTTGTTGGGAACAGGGAAGGAAAAGATTTTGAATTTCCAGAACCAATAACAAAAAACAATCCTCCAACAATTCGTAAAATAATTGAGGACACAAACTTTGAGGGATTGGGATTTAATCCTTCAATAATTGAAGATTTTAAGGAAGATGAACTTGTCCATAATTACAATTCTAATGAATTGCCTGATGGAAAGCCACACCCTTATTTGATTTTAAAAATAAAAGATAATAAGGTTTCACACACAAGAAGAGTGTCGCCATTTCATATTGAAATTGCCAATCTTGATGCTCCTACAAAAACAATACATTGCGGTTATGCTTTTCAGCCACGACTTTTTGTTTTGGTTAAAAACAATAAGGGTTATTTTATTAGAGCATTTACAACAAAAGAATTATGGCAATTTCAGGGATTTTCAAAAAATTACAAATTCTTTGGCTCAAAGGATGACATAATAAAGCAAATTGGAAATGCTGTTCCACCACCTCTTGTTGAAGCAATAGCAAATGAAATAATTAGAATTGAAAAAGAAAATCAAAATCCAGCTTCGGCAAAGATTTCTCCAACTCTTTCTGCGGAAGTTTCATGATGAGCATAATTTCTATCCATTCTATATGTAGGTCTTGCAGCAGTTGATATCCCAATTCCGTCCCATATCTTTTTAAGATGACTTCCAAAATCGGAAACTGCCTTTTTTGATGCTTCAAATCTTTTTTCAATAGGTGGATTTGTTTTACATTTTTCAGCCATTGTTGAACTTGTGGTAACATAAACTTTTTGCTCTCCTATTGAAAACAAAACATATATCTCATCCTCTTTTCTTGATGGACTTGGAAAAGTGTCATTTAAAGTGTAAACTGAAGCACCTGTTTTTATCTCAATTCTTACTATTCTTATTTTGTCTTTGTTGTAGGGAGATGCTTCCCAATTCCTTAAAACTCCAAGAGTTATTTTTCTTTTCTTCATTGCTTTCTTGAATTTTTCAATCTGCTCTTCATATTTATCTGGGACAACCATAAAATCTGGATGTTGTTGAGAGCCCATTTTGTAAACTTTGGAATTTGGATATCCTTTTTTTACGCATTGCTCACAGAAATCTTCGGAAGCGGTTGCTGTTACTTGGGTTGATGACCCGCCAAGACTCCATTTATTAAAATTTTTTAAACATTCAATTAATTTCTTTGCTCTTTCCATGAAAACCAAAGGAAAACAGCATTTAAAAATAAAATGCAAGTGAGCACACAAACCTATTTAAAACAAAAAATCATTATTTCAGCATGGAAAAAGAGGAAAGAGACGTGGTTGTGGTTTCAATTGATAATTATTCTTTGGATGTCTTAATGAAAAAGAAGTTTTATGCTTTTCCAAAGGGCTCAAGGAAAATTGGAAAATATTTTGCTTTTTACAAAGAGGGACAAATCTCTTATTATGCTGAAGTTAAGAAAGCAGAAGAAGGTGGAAAAGGGGATGTAGGGGTTGGTTATTGGCTTTATTGTTTAGCAGATGCCGACCCGCCATTTCAAATAGTAAGATTTGACAAAATAAAAAAACTTCGTTCTCCTGTAAAAAAAGACAATCTTGGAAGGGGCAAAGGGCATGTTCAGGGCAGAATTTACACAACATTGAAGAAATTATTGAAAGCAAAAACCATTTCAGACTTATCTTAATTCACAATTCTAAAAAAGTCACGCCTCTTAACGTCCTTATTCAAGCCACGAAAACTTACACTCCCCCTAACAGCAAGCTTTAAAAAGCTGTTTTATGAAATGAGAGCATGGTTAATGGATTATCTCACTATTTGAGGCAGGCGTGGAGAAAGCCAGGTATTGAAACAAAGTCGAGACTTATAGAGTGGCGTAGAGGAAATTCTTTAGAGGTCGTTGACAGGCCGTTAAGGCTGGATAGGGCAAGGGCTTTGGGATACAAGGCAAAAAAAGGATTTATAGTTGTCAGAGTCAAGATTGGCCGAGGTGGAAGAAAGAGAGAGATGACCAAGGTTAAGGGAAGGAAAACCGGAAAGCAGACAAACAGAAAGGTGCTGAAAATGAGCTATCAGTGGGTCGCAGAAATCAGGGCGGCAAGGAAGTTCAAGAACATGGAAGTGTTAAACTCGTATTGGATAGGACAGGATGGAATGAATTATTTTTATGAAGTTATAATGATAGACCCGGGAAGGCCTGAAATAAAGAACGACAGGACTCTTGGATGGATTTCAAATGGGAACAACAGCAAAAGAGTTGAAAGAGGATTGACTTCAGCAGCTAAAAAATCAAGAGGAATGAAAGGCAAGAAGGGAAGAAGCCCTAAGAGAAAAGTAAGGCCTTCATTGAGAGCCTGGAACAGGCAGGGTAAGTAAGATGGAAGTTGGCGCTAATTATGTTTTGAGGGGAGGAGTTGAGTTTGGAAAAGTACAGAGTGCCGGCGATCACTATCCCTTGATTCATAGAATTGAGCCAACATACGGGGCTTCAGCAGATAACAGGGATAGAAGTGAGAATTCAGGATTGCTAAGACTTGCGCAGGAGGCAGTTGCGGAGACAAGGAAAGCTATCTATACGGAGCATCCTGTCAGTGAAGAGAGCACAACATTATATGATTCTTTAGGAAGAGGTTATTCAATAGGAGCATATTCAGGCAAGAGCCTTGATGTTGCCGCTTAATTTTCTCTGTCTTTATTTTGCTTGTCTTTCCAGTTAGGGTCGAAGGGAAATTCCCATGGTTTTTTTCCTTTTTTCAGGGATATGAGAATTGGGAGGCCGTCTTCGCTAACTTTTTCCGTTTTTTTAACGAACCCTCCAGGAGGAAGGGAGTAAGTTGCGGTGCAATTTGGATATTGGTCGCAAGCCACAAACTGCCTTTTGTTTTTCTTTGAATATTTTATAGCCAAGTGGCCTTTCTTGCAGACAGGGCAGGGCATCAGGGTGTTGTTTTCTCTTTCTATAGCTCTTGATTCCTGCGTCCCATCCAGCAAATCCCTGCCTATCTTTGATTCGCTTGCTTTGAATTCTTTAGAGATGTCACCTATAAGCCTTTCTACATTTTTTACAATGTCCTGGTATTTTTCTTTGAAACCTGATTTTGATTCCTGGATATCCTGCATTTTTTCCTCAAGCTCTTTTGTAAGATTTTCATCTATAATTATGGGAGAGTGTTTTTCGAGGGTCTCTATCAATTTCAATCCTAAGGGTGTTGCCTGTATGCTCTTTCCGTCTAAATATCCCCTGTCAAAAAGAGTATCTATTATCATTGATCTTGTTGCTTTTGTTCCAAGATTCTTTTTTTCAAGTATTGAAACGAGGGAGGCAGGAGTGTACCTTTTTGGGGGCTGTGTCATCTTGCTGTCAAACCTTATTTTTTCTATACTTATTTTTCCCGACATGTCCGGAAGATTTGACTCATTCATTATCTTTGGATAGACGTTCAGCCAACCTTTTTCTTTTATCACAAGTGCAGATGCAGTGAAAATTTTTCCGTTATCTGCTGTGAGCTTTATTCTTTTATTATCAGTTATTGCATTCTGGCAGAAACACGAAATAAATCTTTTTACAATCAATTCATAGAGCTTTTTTTCTTCATCCTGAAGGGCTTTAAATTCTCCTGTCGGATAAATTGAGGGATGGGCAGGGTCAGACTTGCTTCCTTCAACAGGCTTATCACGGGTTGCATATTTTGCCTGGGGAAATTTTTCAGCGAGTTTCTTGAGAATTTTTTTTGGCTCTATCTCCTGCGGAATTTTCTGAGATGAAGTCCTGGGGTAAGAAATGATTCCATCAAGATAAAGCGCCTGCGCTATCTGAAGAGTTTTTGACGGGCTTATTTTGTAAAGATTATATGATTCCCTTTGAAGACTTGTAAGGTCAAAAGGATGGGGCGGTTCAATAGATTCCTCTTTTATTTTGGTTTCCGCTTCCGCTTCACTTATTCCTTCAAACTCTTTTAATTCATCTTTGTTGAAAATATCTTTCGGATGCTTGAATTCTGTGTTATTCGCAATTGCAAAAACCTGCCAGTATGGCTCTGATTTGAATTCCGCTATTTCCCTTTCCCTGTCTACTATTGTCTTTAATGCCGGGCCCTGAACCCTTCCTATTGAAAGAATCTTGAAGCTTCCTGTTGTTTTAATTGCAGACATCAGTGCTCTTGAAAGGTTTATTCCATACAGCCAGTCAACAACGTGCCTCGTCTCTCCTGCATACGCCTGCCCCCAGTCAAGATGCGGAAGCGGGTGCTCGTATGACTTTATTAATTCTGGCTTTGTCAAAGTAGAATACTTCATTCTTTTCGCATCGTCTTCCTTGCAGATAAAGCGGAGAACATTCCAGCCTATAACTTCCCCTTCTGTGTCGTAGTCAGTTGCTATTATGATTTCTTTTGCCCTTGCTGAAAGTTTTTTCAGGAGAGTGTAATAATTTTTTGTGTATGCTGAATGCTTTTGCCTGTAAGATGGAACCCATTCAATTTCGAATATAGGCCATCCGGTCTGGCCTTTTACATAAGTCAGATTGAATATGTGCCCAACTGCTGATGCAACAATTATTTTCTTTCCGTCTTTTTCAAGCTCGTAGAATGAGACATGATTTTCGGAGTATTTCCTTGGGGCTTTGTCTGCAAGCGCGGAGGCTATTTTCAAAGCGGCCTGGGGCTTTTCTGTTATTATTAATACAGCATCTTTTTTTGTCTTTGTTATTCTTACTTCCACTTCTGAATCTTTCTTTTTTTTCCTTGTTCTTTTTTTTGGAAGTTCTTCATGTTCAGAGGCAGAAACAGGCCTTCCGGGCTTTTCTATTTTAGTCAGTTCAGATAATTTTGGCTTTTCCCTTACTGGCTTTTCAACTGTGATTTTTGCGTCGTTTACAGGAGGATATGACTGGACCATTTTTCAAATTGGGCACTTTTAATGCCTGTTTTTAGTGATAGAATAAGGGTTTTTAAAGTATATAGCTTTTTGTCGGATATGGATGATTCAGAGGCAAGGAGAAGATACGATGAAGCGAGACTTGTTGTTCAGGAGTGGACTGATAAGCAAGGGCATGAAAGGTGCTGGTATTATCCTGAACTTTTTAAAAGGCTGGCAGGAATTTTTGAAATAACTCCAACTCTAGATCCTTCTCTGCCTCCGAGACAAGAGTTTGAGGAAGGGTGCAGAAGGTACCAGGATGAAGAGTATGCTGCTAATCAACAACCTTAAAACCCTCTTTTCTTAATATTAGCATGCCAAAAGACTGGAAGTACCAGATAAAGCCTTTGTTTGAGGAGCGTATGAGAAAACTGCTCAAAGATGCTGATGACTTTGATTCATTTGAGAAAATTGTCCATACCGGTCCGAGGAATTTCATAAGGTGCAACACACTTAAAATAAGCTCTGATAAACTGATTAAGAGACTGAATAAGAGATGGAAAGTCAGCCAGCCGTTTGAGAATCATAAAGAGATTATGGTTATTGAGTCAGGCCTGAATCCGGGGGATTTGGGGAATGCTGTCGAGCATCTGCTTGGATATTATTACGTGCAGGAAATATCTTCCATGATGAGCGCTATTGCTCTGGATGTGAAACCAGGAGATTTTGTTCTTGACCTGTGCGCCTCTCCTGGCTCAAAGACAACGCAGATTGCCGCAATGATGAACAATGAGGGAACTATAATCGCAAATGATGTTGCCCTTGACAGGATAATGATACTCTCTGCTAACCTTGAGAGGATGGGGGTGAGCAATTGTGTTGTAACAAGAAATGATGCAGTTGTTCTATGCGAGAGGCTTATGAAGACGGATTTTAAATTTGATAAGATACTTTTAGATGCCCCATGTTCCGGGGAAGGAACTTTAAGGAGCAGCCCGAAAACATTTTTAATGTGGAACCCAAAAGTTGTAAAGAAGCTTGGGAGACTTCAGAAAAAAATGCTTGCAAGCGCGATGAAGTGCCTTAGAAAGGGAGGGGTTTTGGTATACAGCACCTGTACACACGCGCCTGAAGAGAATGAAGAAGTTGTTGATTTTGCCTTGAAGAACTTTCCTGTTGAAGTCGAGAAAATCACATTGCCTTTGAAGTGCAGGTCTGGTTTGCAAGAGTGGGAAGGGGAGATGTTTGACAAGAATGTTAAAAAAGTTTGCAGGATTTATCCGCATGACAATGATTCAGAAGGGTTTTTTGTCGCGAGATTTAGATTGAAGGAGGAGATAAAGTAGAAAGAGAGATGAAGCTGACTAAGAAAGATGTTCAGGAAGTATGCGATGCTTATGAAGTTGGGAAAGTTAAAGAGTTTAAGCTTATCCCTAGCGGGATAATTAATTATAATTTCAAGGTCAAAACTGATAAGGGAGAATTTATTGTTAGAAAACTTGGTTACCGGCTTAACAACAAGTACTGGAACAGGCAGAAAAAGCTGGAGATTCTAATTCTTAATTACCTTCATGAGCATAAATTTCCATATCCTACTCCTATGTTTCTTAAAAATAAAAATGGAAACCTTATTTCCCTGATTAAAGGAAATTTATATGAAGTTTATCCAAGAATTAAAGGAAGAAAGATTAGTAAACTGAATGAAAAAAAGAGGGAAAGTATAGCAAGGGCTTTAGCTGTTTATCATAAATTTGTTTCTAAGTTTGTTATTCCTAAGGAATTTAAAAAAATTGATAATTACGGCTGGATAAGGAAGAAATATGCTAAAATTAAAAATATCATCCCTAAGTCAAAGCTGGACAATCTTGCTCTGTCGAATGTTGGGTTTTTTGAAGAGTTGCTTAACAGAGTTTTGAACTTAGATTTGAATAAAGGATTATTAATCACTCATTCAGATTTTAACAAGGGAAATGTAGTTTTTATAGGAGATGAAATTTCGGGGATATTGGATTTTGAAAATGTCAGATATGAGCCTAAAGTCAACGATTTGCTTAAAATTATCAGACCTGATAAGCCAAAATTTAATCAATTTTTAAAATTTTACAGGAAATATGGTCGGCTATCAAAAGCTGAAGAAAAAAATATTTTGGCTGCAGCAATATTGAAGAACTGCAATATGTTTTGGTGGTCCTATTTTGGCATGAAGAAGAAACCAGAACTAAGATATCCTACTTTATTAAGAACAATTAAAAAAACCAAAGTCTACTGGGAGCTATGGAGAAAAAATGAAAGATAAAATAATTGCCTTTTTGATGAATTTTATGAGGGTTGAAGTGGCAGTTGCAGGCATTATAGAGGATAAGGGAAAAATATTTTTGACCAAGAGGAACAGAGCGCTTGTTGAGGGCGGGAAGTGGTGCCTGCCTGGAGGGCATGTTGATAAATGGGAAAGGGCTGAAGATGCCATGAAGAGGGAATTGAAAGAGGAGACAGGACTTGATGCCAGGAGTGCAAGACTATTATTTGTTCATGAGGAGTTTGACAGAAGACTGAATCTGCATGCAATTGTTTTTATTTACAAGCTGTCTGTTAAGGGAAAGGCAAAAAAAAGCTGGGAAGTTAAAGAAAGTAGGTGGTTTACAAGGAAGGAGATTGAGAAGATGAATATGGCTTTCACCCATAGTCAAATGCTTGATAAGTATTGGAAGATGAAAAAATGAAAGAAAAAAATAAGATAAAGGCAGTAATCTTTGACATCGGGGGAGTTTTGCAGCTGGAGGAGGGCAGAAGCAAGGATGACCTCCACAGGGGAATCCATGAATCTATAGCAAGATTTTTTGATTTGGATTTGGATACTTGGTTTGACGCGATTGACAGCGTTTATGCCAAATCAATTGAAGGGACAATTAAAGAGAATACTGTTTTCAGGACAATTGCCAGAAATATTAACTCCGGAATAAGAAGCCTGCAGGATGTTCTTATCGGAACTTATGAGAATAATTTTAAGAGGAATAATGAGCTTTTTGATTTTGCTTTCAAATTAAAGCGGAAATATAAAATTGCTATCCTATCAGACCAGTGGCACGCGTCTAAAAGAGCTTTAATCAAGAAAGAGGATGCAAGGAGATTCAATGTCGTTGTTGTTTCATGCGATGTCGGAATGAGGAAGCCGAACCCAAAGATATACAAGCTTACTTTAAAGAGATTAAAAATGAAGCCCGAAGAAGCTGTTTTTATAGATAACAGAGATTGGAATATTATTCCTGCGAAGAAATTAGGAATGAAAACTGTTTTGTTCAGGAATAATAAGCAGACTTTCAGGGAATTGAAAAAATTGGGAGTAAAAATATGAGATTAATAATTGTGAGGCATGCGCAGACAACTCATAACAAGAATAACATTACACAAGGACAGTTAGACACTTATCTCACGGATCTTGGAAAAAAACAAGCGGAAATGTTAGCGGAAAGACTTTCAAAGGAAGAGATAGATGTTATATATTCTTCAGATTTGAAGAGATGCAGGGATACTCTTGCTCCTTTCCTGAAGCAAAAAAATATTCCTGTACATTATACTTCTGCATTAAGGGAGGTCAGTTTTGGAATATTTGAAGAAAGGCCATGGCAGGAATTCCTGGATTGGCGTGATGAAGTGAGGGGACATAGGTTTGACATAAGGCCTGAGGAAGGAGAATCTTTTAACGATGTTAGAAAAAGAATAAAGGAGTTTATTGGAGCCATGCTTGAGAAGGAGAAGGGAAGGAAGGTTTTGGTTATGACTCATGGCGCTACTAAGAGGGCCTTGCTTATGGAATTATTCAACAGAGATGATGAAGGATATCATGATGAATTGATGCAGTTAAGCAAAAATACTGCGGTTACCATATTAAACCTAAGGGATGACGGAAAGCATCATGTTGAATCTCTTTATTCAGTAGAGCATTTGGAGGATTTGAATGAGGATTAATTTTATAAAAAGTGGGGAGAAGAAGAAACTGCTGAAAGATTTGAATGAAACTTTTGGGATAAAAGAGATTAAGCATGTTCTTCTTGAAACAGGAAAAGGAAAAGTGAGAGGATTTACAGGCAGCATGAACAGGGAAGAGCTTGAAGAACTTGCGGAAATTGCGAGAGTTGAGACTATAGGGCTCTATCTTTTTAGGAAAGAAGACAGGGGGGAATTGAGGCTTGGCCTTGATGGATGCCATGCATTTGGAGAGCAGATTGATAAGAATGTGATTGAGATAGAAGATGTTGAAAAGTGGATGAAGGGGGAGGATTTGATTGTTGAAGAGGATTATGGAATGAAAGTTGTGGCTAACAACGGAGATCTTTTAGGGTGTGGGAAGAGCACAGGTGAGAAGCTTGTTAATTTTGTTCCAAAGGAAAGAAGAATCAGGAGGAGTTAAGCTGTTTCTTTAAGGGATTCATTTATTTCTTCCCAGAAATTGGAATCTTTTAGGACAACTTTTAGTTCTCTGTCTATCCTGCCAATCATTTTTGGGGAAATTCTGTAATTTGTTTTCCCTGGTTCCTTATATGAAACTCTTGCGCTTGCAAGTTCTGATGGGAATTTATATGAATCTTTCATTTTTCTTCCCTCAAGTCTTCCGCAATAGCTAAGAGGCCGTTGATTTTTCTTTCATCATTAGGAGTAAATCCGTTAAATCCTGCTTTTTTCATAAAATAAAGAAAATGGGTGTGTTCCCTGCTTCCAATTCTTCTTTCGCCTCTTGCCCTTTCTATCTCTGAATAAGCGTTCATTACGCTTTCACCATCCCTTGTCCATAAATAAATAACAGGTTGGTCAGGACTATAACTTATCTGGAGAAGACTCCCGAGTTCCTGGTCTCTCCTTATCCTTTGAATCTTAAGGTTAGTGTGTGTTTGACTCATAAGGCTTGGGATTATTGTGCATTTTTAAACCTTTCCTTTTTGTTACTATTGAATAGTGGGCTAATATGAAAACTCTTATAAATTGCCAATGATAGAAGTTTATGAGAACCTACGAGCTGTTTGGGATGGACTATTCTACAAGAAGGCCGAAGCAGGCTGAAAAGGTTTTAGAGGAATGCTATGGGCAGAGAGTGGTACTCTGGGCGATTGGCGAAACAAAAAATATGCCTGAAGGAATCTTGAGGAAGGATGATGATAGCCATTGCGTTGTTGAGACTGAAGAAGGCAGAAAGAGATATCTTATTTCTGATTTGATTGGGCTGATAAAGGTTAATGATTAATCTTAAAAAGAATCATTCTTAGAATTGTTATGGATACAGAAAAGATTATTGAGGCGGGAAAGATCGCCAGGGAAGTTGTGGCTTATGCGAAATCCATAATCAAGTCGGGGATGAAACTTATTGAGATAGCTGATAGTATAGATGCCAAAATTCTGGAGCTTGGAGGGAAGCCGGCTTTTCCTGTAAATTTGTCTGTGGATGATGTGGCTGCACATTCCACTCCTGCCTGGAATGATGATTCTGTTGCTTCCGGATTGCTGAAAGTTGATATTGGGGTCCATGTTGATGGTTGGTGCGCTGATACTGCATTTACAGTTGATTTAGAGAGTGATGAAGAGAACAAGAGATTAATTGAGGCGGCAGAGAGTGCTCTGGATTTGGCTTTAGAGGAAGTTAATAAGAAGTCAAAATTAAGGGGAATTGGCAAAAAAATAGAGGAGGGAATCAAGAGCAAAGGATTTTCTCCGGTTGTTAATCTTTCAGGGCATAGCATAGACAGATATGAGTTGCATGCCGGTCTGACTATTCCGAATGTTGATAATGGGAATGAAAACGAAATTGGGGAGGGGCTTTTTGCAATTGAGCCATTTACTACAAATGGAATCGGGAAGGTGAAAGATGGAAAGCCTTCAGGGATATACCATTTGCAGTCAGAGGGAAATGTCAGGGACTCTTTTGCAAGAGAAGTACTGGCTTACATAAAAGAAGAATATAATACGCTTCCTTTTTGCTCGAGATGGATTTATAAGAAATTCAGCTCAAGAGGAATGTTAGCTTTGAGGCAGATGAAACAATCCGGAATTTTATATGAGTATCCACAGCTGATTGAGGCGGAAAAAGGAAGAGTTGCACAGGCAGAGCACACAGTCCTGATAAATAAAGACGGTAAAAAGATTACTACTTCTTTGTAGGATAACTTCTGGTAAAATTTATAAGGTCTAGTTTACTCTATTTCAAGTAAAAAAGAGAGGTTAACCTACATTGGTTCATAAGAAATTCATAAAAAAAGGGGATAAAGTTTTTGGGCCGTATTATTATGAGAATAAAAGGGAAGACGGGAAGGTTGTAACCAGGTATGTTGGAAGGGATTCTGACAGGAAAGATTCCAGAAAATTTACATTCTGGGTGCTTCTTTTTTTCGTGCTTCTTTTTGTTTCTGCTTTTGCAATTTCAGACAGATTAAGACCTACAGGAAGAATCTCATTTGATGTTCTTGGAGGTATATATGAGCCTGGGGAAAAAATAGGGGGAAGGCTTGAATTCTATTTTTCCGGAGGGGAGCTGGTTCCTGAAGATTCGCTTATTATCATTGAAGCTGATGGGATGACGAAAGAGGTATTGTTCTCCAGTGTTGCGTCCGGCGAATTGATTGAGGGAAAGTTCTATGCTGAAGGCGCCGATTTGGAGGGAAGCGGCAAGGGATATGGAGTGATTGGAAAGAAAGAAGTTTATCCAGAGGTTGAGTTTGAGATTTTAGTTTATTCTGATGAATCCGAAGACGCAGAATCTGAAGATGCTGTTGAAACTCCTGTTGAGCCTGAAGTTGGGGATTCTCAAGAGCCGCCTTCCGAGCCCGTGAGAAGCTCTGGGGGTTCCGGAGGGGGTTCCGGAGGAGATGCTGTTGAAACTCCTGTTGAGCCTGAACCTCCTGTTGAGGAAGTTCCTGAAGAGCCTATAAGTCCAGGAGTAGAAGCTCCTGAAGAGCCAGGATTGGGAGCCGGAACTGGAGAAGGGGCTGGAATAACTGGATTGGTTGTTACAGGCGAAGGCACTGTTGTTTCAGGGGTTGTCGTTAAAGGATCAGATTTTACATATTCTCTGGCAAGCAACGAAAAGGCGAGACTTGTTTCCGGAAGTGTTAAGGTTAATGGAAAAGATGCTTCAGACGATATTGTTTCTTTTAGCTCAAAAGATGAAGGGGTTGTTGTTTCTACTGATTATCATGAGGAAGAAGAGGGATTTGGAGAGGATTATTTTGATAAAGAAATAAGCAAGACTATTTTGATAGATTTACATGACCTGAACCTGTTTGCAGAGGAGAGTGTCAACTCAATTGATGTTGCTTTAGTGCATTCAGGGATTATATTGGCACAGGCGAGAAAGAATATAATTGTTAAGGAGAGTATAGTAAGGAACAACGAGAGCATTCCGGGAGCTAATGAAAGTGTTGTCAATGAGACAGGGAACGCAACCTATGATGTGCAGACAGTGCAGCACAGAGCGGTTCTTGGTCAGCCTGTAAAGTGGAGCAAGAGAGTCAGTTTCAGTGAGAATCCTGCAGATAAAGTTGTTGTAGAATTTTCTGATGATGTTGAGGATGTTAAAGTTGCAGAGGTTATAAAGAGAAAGAAAGCCTCTCCTGAACAGGGGCCTTCTGTTGTAATAAATGTAAGCGACGATGGAGAAGAGATAAGGATAGATGAAGACAAATCAGGGGAGGATTTGAGTGAAGATGAAATCCCAAATGGTATTTCAATTACCGGCGAGGTTACAGTTGACCTCAAATTGAGCAAGGAAAGCAATGTTCTTGAAAATTTTGTTGTCTTTTTGAGGGGCCTTTTCGGTCCTACAGGAAGAGTCGTTTCCGAAATTTCGGCAGGCTCTCCCGGCGAGGTTGTTGAAGAGGTCACAATAGAATACTTTACTGATGCCCCTTATGCAGTTGAGGAAGAGAGAGAGGATGAAAAAGAGGTTAAGATAGTCGGGCCGGAAAGTATCCATTATCAGGAGGTCCTTGCTTACAGCGATATACCTGAAAAATTTGATGCTACAAGCCCTGGAACAGTCAAAATATTCTGGCAGGAACAGGCAGTATATATTCTGCCTGAAATTGTTTCTGACAAGGATGGAAATGGAATATATGACTATGTTGAGTGGATTGTTCCCCAGTTGAGCAATCAGACTTTCATAATAGAAATTGTGAAAGCAGAGCATCTGGATTCGGACAGGCAGTTTGTGTCTGATATTTTTAATGAGGTAAATGCTCTTGATGGAATCTGGAGCGAAGCAATTAATGGAGAAGAATATGTCCGTGTGACTTTTGAGAGGAACCTGACTTCAGAAAATGATATAACCATTTACCCAAGAATTGTCAATGGAACGCCTTCAATTGAAATTTACGAAGCGAATGGGAGTGAGATAATAGCAAGGTTTGACTCTCTCGCTGAAAATCAGTATAATAAAGTGTATCTGTCCAATTTGGTTGGCAGCCAGGATGCTTTTGATTTGAAGATTGTTTCAGGAAGTGTTGAGTTTGACCATATAATAGACCCTACTGATTTGCCTCCTGACATTTCATTTATCTCTCCAACTCCAAATAGTGGGGAAACGGTAAGTGTGAATAGTTTTATTGTTAACGTGTCGAGTTCGGATGCGCTTACATCCCATTATGCATTCACAGATTTTGACTCTGACCTGGTATTATGGATAAGAATGGATGATCTTGTTCCGGAAACTACAAATCCTGATGATTTGAGCAGTTATGGGAATGATGGAGCAACACAGGGAAATGCAGCACAGGCGACAGGAGGGAAATATGGAAGCAGATTTGTTTTTGACGGAAGCGGAGATTATATCTCTCTTGGAGGAAGCTCTTCTATTTCTGTATTCGATATTAACAGCACCTTTTCAGTCTCTGCATGGGTGAATTTCAATAATACAGGCAGCATAAAACATGTTGTTTCTGATGTGAGTGTTGGAGGAGTTGGATGGGTTTTGCAGGTTAATCAGACTACAGGAAGGCCGAGGCTTTTGGTCGGTGATGGAACCACAACCGGATTATGTGAGATAGCCACTGATATTTCTGATAATGAATGGCACCATATAACCGGAACTTACAATTCAGGAGTAATTGGATGCGGTCTTGATGGAACCTATAATACGGGAGACACATATTCAGGGGGCAGTTTTAAGAATTCAGTTGGAAATTCGATAGGCTCCCTTCATGCGGCTAGTGCTCTTAGAGCATGGAACGGAAGCATTGATGAGGTCATGATATTCAACAGGTCTCTGTCAAATGCGGAGTTGAGCTCTCTTTTCAACGCTACAAGCACACAGTATGAGCATAACTTCTCGAATCTGTCTAATGGAAATTACAACTTTACAGCTTATGCTGTTGACATTGCAGGAAACAAGAATAATACTGACACAAGATTGATTACTGTTTCTGTTCAGGGAGGAGGCGCGGGAGGCCCTGATATATCTCCTCCAAATGTGAATATCACTTTCCCTGCAGGCATAACTTATCATTATAATCATCTTCCTTTGGTCTTCAATGTTACTCTTAATGAAAATGGAGGCAGTGTAAGCTACAGCCTCGACGGAGGGATAAATAATGTTACTATGTCCACTTCTGACAGCAGAACTTATACTGCAAGCAACTCTTCAATTTCTTCAGGGGATTATACTTTCAGAGTTTACGTTAATGACTCTTTCGGAAACAGGAATGACACAGAAAGTGTTGCATTTTCAATAAATACCTCATTGTTAAGTGGATGTACCTCTTTGCTGGAGAGCAAAACCTATTATTTGAATGGTAGCTTCTTTTCTCCAACTTCTAGCTGTTTTGATGTCAATGCGAGCAACGTGGTCTTTGATGGAAAAGGATTTACAATGGGCCAGTTAGTAGGATTTGGGGCAAATGACAAGGCAATCAATGTTTTCTATCCGGCAACTAACTTCACTCTTGTTGATTTAAATGTCAGCTCTTACGATTTTTCCGTATTTTACAGCTATCCTGGTGCAGGGACAGGAGAAAATGGAACAACTTTCACAATAAGGAATTCTGGACTGACTGGTGTCTCAAATGATGGAAACTTAAATGCTTCAATTGGAGCTGGCGGATCAGGAGGTAGTATTTATCTATATAATTCGAATATCACTCTGGCTTCTGCAAGAGGGGGGAGCGGGGCAAATGCAGGAGGAAACGGAGGATTAATCTACCTGGAGAATAGTGTTATCAATCTTAATTCCGCAAGTCTCAATGTTACACAGGGAGTCAGCACAGGCGGCACTCCTGCCAGTGCAGGATCATTGACAATCAATTACACTTCCTCATTTACTGATACGAGTGCAGATTATGGTGTGAATATGACTCTTATTCTTATTAATGGAAGCTCTTCCGGGGCTGAAGTAAGATGGCTCAACACTCTGGATTCATCTGCGCTGACAGGGATAGGGGCCAACAGCGAGCTAAGAAATAATTATACTTCTGTAGATGAAAGCGTCCTGACAGGACTGAACAGGCCTGCGAATATAACCTTCTATAATATGTCCGGAACTTTTGTAGACCCTGCGATATTGAAGGACGGAGCTGCGTGTGGTGATTGCTATAACTTCACAAGCCTTAACGCAGCAACTGTTATATTCAATGTTACAGGATTCAGCACTTACGAAATCGGAGAGACTCCTAACGTTACGCAGGTGAGTGCATGTGGTGCTTTGAGCGAGGCAAACACGGTCTATAATGTTACAGCAGACATTATTCCATCTGACCTTCTTGATGGGCCTTGCCTGGATGTGACTGCACAGAACGTGACTATCGAAGGGAACGGATTTACAATAGGGGAGAGCACTTTCTCCTATGATGTGATTTACTCCAATCAGAAATATACGAGTGTAAGAAATGTTAATCTCACAAGGGCTACAGGACTTTCTTCAAACGGAGAGATATACTTTGCAGGGGCAAATCATTCAAATGTCACAGGAGTGACCTTTAGCAATGGAAACACGGGTCTTGTTTTGAGCTCGACTTACCACTCTTATTTTGACGGGAATACGTTTGCCACTTCTGACAGAGGAGTGCACTTCATAGCTACCTCGGGAAATAATACTTTCAATGTGAACTCTTTTGAGGGAGGAAATTACGGAGTTGCAGTTACAGGGGATGGAAACACCATAAAGAACACTAACTTGAGCAGTGCGGATGTGAATGCTATTTATCTTTCCGGCTCGCACAACTCTTTCTATAATGTCAGAATAACAGACTCTGTCCAGACGGCAGTCTATCTGGCTTCAGGGGATAACAATACCTTTAATAGTACAACTATCACAGGCACAGATCCTTCCTATTACGATATTGATTTTGTCAGCTCGAACGGGACGAATCTGATTGATAGCATTATAGGGAAGTATACACTGAATGCGGCTGGAAGTACATTGAGGGTTGTTGATTCTGAATATGGAGAGGTCAGATTCCTTAATCCTGTCAATGGAAGCGGAGGGAACTTTACAGGAGATATTTCTTTCACAGACAATCTTATAAATGTCAGAAGCGATTTGAATCTCGGATTGAATAGAAGCGCAAACGTCAGCCTGGTCAAATTTGCCCTTCCGGAAAGCTTCGGACTTTACATCTTTAGGAATGGATTTATTTGCTCTGACTGCTATAACTTTACTTCTGAAGAAGCAGACCCAGTAATCTTCAATGTCACTGGATTCACTAACTATTCTGTCGGTGCATTGCCTTTGTGCTTAAGCCTGGACACCTGCAAGGAAGGCGGAGATTGTGTCATTGACAGGGACTGCAGATTGAATAGCAATTTATGTGTTGGTGGAATATGCCAGTTTGACGACCTGACGTTCAATGGAGACATCTATACAAACGTTGATGAGAATGGTAATGCCCTTGATCTTGACATCAACCTTTCAGGGCAGATATTGTTCTCTTCTCAAAAAGGAGTTAGGTTTAGCGGAGAAGATGGGGCAAATATCGGCTCAAACGGAAGTATTGTGAATATAACTATGCCTCCTACTGGATTGTTTAACAGGACAAATGCAAAGTTTGTGGGAACGGGAGGAGACGGCCTTTTGTTTGGAGGAAATGGAGGAACATTACAGATTAATTATGATGGTCTTGTTGGTTTAACAAGTACATGGAGTGTCAATCTTGGCGGAGGAAGCGGAGCAAGCCAGACAGGCTCAGATGGAACAACTATACAGAACAAATATCTGAATTGTCCGAGAGATGCGGACGTTGATAATAGCGGGGAAGTTGGCCTTTTCGATATTAATACGATTAGAGCCAGATATAATAATGTCTCAACAGACTCTGGATTTAGCAATTATAATGATATTAATTGTGATGGAAAGGTCAATGTTGTAGAGTTATCAAGAATAGGATTTGAATTTGAAAGAGGATTTATCTTATAAGGTATTGTTATTTTTTAATAGTAGCAACAGATGAAAAGATTTAAATACTTATTTTTAGTTTGTTTTTGATGAATAGAGTATTACTTGGATTGTTTATTGGAGTGTTTGTTTTAGCTTTGGCTTCGTCTGTATCTGCTCAAGAAGCTGTTATCAGAACGGTAGTAGATAATGGAGGATGCCCTTTAATAGCGGATAACAGGACTGAATATAAGCTGAATGTTCATGTTGATAATACAGAATTGAATGAAGCAACGGATGGTGTAGGATGGGCAGTTGTTGCTCCACAGGGAGTTGATTTTATAGTGACTCGTGTTAATGGTACTGAAAATAATCGCCCTGAAAATGACTTTTTTGCAGGAAAGGACATGTTTTGGGAGTTAGTGAGAGCAGAGTTTAATCATCTGCATGCTAGAATTACTGAACTTGGGCAGGGAGTTTTAGATGGGCAGGGGAATGTAGTTACATACACGTTTACAATCAGTTCAGTTTCAAGGCCAATGAGAACTAGCTTTGGGTTGAGTGGAGTTAACTTCATACCTCCTGAAGGTCAGCAATCACAGCGGTTCAGAATAGAAAATCAGCAATTTGTCATTCTTCCTGATAATTTCCCGGCTATGAGTGCTAAGTGCGCGAGATAAATTTCTGAAGGTTTGAGATTGAAAGATTTTAGTTACTTATTGCTTTTTTTCACTTATTATTAAATCATAGATTTCTTTAATTTTTTCCGGGGTATATTGGCTGAATGGATGGCCTTCGGGGATTGTTTTTGAGTATATTTTAAATGGTAACTCAGAGTCCCAATCGGTTCCAGCACGAATTTCTGCTACAAGATTGTTATTCTGATGTTCCAAAAGGTTAATCCTATATATTCTCTGTCTTTCACCTATCGGCTCTCCCCATCTGCTTTCTTTGATTACTACTTCTACAGAATAGCCCTCATATGTTCCTGCCATGGATTCTATTGTTTCAGAATTTAAATCTCTGCATATTGGGCACGGGTCAGGATGGCTCGTCATTTTTTCCAATTGGTTGATGTTTGGAGATGGCATGCCCAGGAGAGGCTGGTAGATCTCTTCACTCTCACAGCCACTTGCTAGTAAAGCACTTAACAATCCTGCCGCTAATCTATTTCTTGCCATAAAATTACGAGGTTTTGGCATATATAAATATTTATAAATTGGCTAAGGTTTTATATTATTGAAAAGAGATGGCGAACAGAAATATATTCTTAATCATAGCTGTTATAGCTGTAGTTGTTCTATTAGGAATGGTTTATTTACCCAAGGGAAATGTGATGCTATCAAATCAGGTTGGCTCTCCTGGCCTCACACCTATTAGTCCTAGTCTTAATGATGTAGTTGATGAATGCAAAGTGTTTATGGTTGATTTTCCTAAATCTCCTGTAATACCGACATTGCCGCCGAAGAACAATAACCCTTATAACGATCCGGATTATTTGTGTAGGCATTTTGCATTTGATTTCTGTGAGGATGTGAGAGAAATTCCAGAAATTACTGAGTGCCAAATTCTTGCATTTGATACGCACGCTATTAATTTAATCACATATAAGGATGATGAAGGTCAGATATGGGTCTGTATAGTTGAGCCACAGACTAATGAATATTTCTGCATGACATTTGAAGAATGGATAAAGCTGAATAAGGAAGAATGGATAAAAGAAACTGTTTGCAAAGAATATTATAAGGATAACCCTAATATTGCACCACATTGTGATGAGGCTGTTTGGTCTACATATCTTTGTGCAGATATCTCTGGCAAAGCCTGTAGCAGGGCCCAGAAAGGACAGGCCATGGGATGTGTGGAGGACGCCGGGAGTGAGGGATTATTTAATGTTGGTGAAGTTGAATGCAAGTGCAATCTTTTTGGTTGCAAGTGGAAAATGCCACGCAAATAGAGAGTTTCTGAAAGTTTTATATACATGATTTTAATTGATTTTTTATGAGAAAAAACAATCTTGCTAAAAAATTAGTCACTGGAACAATCATGGGTGCTGGCTTAATCGGGGCAGGATGTCAGACTACTTCAAGGTTGGATTCAAGGCCGAATTATTTTGTTGAAAGCGGGTTTCAAAGGAGAACTGATTCTGCAAGTTTTGGGTGCGACAAGATTGTTTACGAGGATTTTAGTAATGACGGAAAGCTGGATTTGGTTATCTACTCAACACATGGCGTGAGGAGCTTTTTGAATAAAAGCAGATAAATTAATCAAATTTCTAGAATAAGAACCATTCATGCTTACGTGATAATTTTATAAATTCAGAGAACTAGGATATTATATGAAAGTCTATCTAATCAGGCATGCCGAAAGTATAGGAAATGCAAGAGGCATTCACCAAGGTCATACGAATGATTTTTCATTAAGTGAACTTGGTAGGAAACAAGCTGATTTTTTGAAAAAAGAATTTGAAGATTTGAAAATAGATGCAATATATTCTTCTGATTTTAAAAGAGCAAAGGAAACAGCAGAATTTCTTTCTAAACCAAGGAACTTAATCAATGTAGTTGATAAAAGGCTAAGGGAGAGAAATTTTGGCCTAATCGGGGAAGAAAAAGATCTTATGAAAGCATGGGACAATTTTTTGAAACAACAGGTTAAAAAAGGAATAAACGCAAGAGAAGCCACTCCGCCATACGGAGAAAGTGATAAAGATCATTTTGATAGGGTAAATTCTTTTTTTGAAGACTTGAAGAAAAACCACCAAAAAGACAGCATAATTGTAGTTGTTGCACACGCCGGAACAAATAAAGTTGCCTTTGGAGTTATAGATCATTTTCCATTAAGCCAGATGTATAAAACACCCCAAGGAAACGCATGCATTAATGAATTAATCTTAAAAGATGATAAATGGGAGGTTAAGTCTATTAATAGCATGAAGCATTTGAAAGTAGATCCTGATATTATAAGAGATTTTACTACTGTCAGAGATGAACCTTTAGATGTCATAAAAAATAGATGCTGGGAGAAAAACTTGAGATTAAAGAATAATTTTGAGAATAAAGGGTATAAGACAAAGTATAAACTCTGTTATTTTAATTGGTCTGAACAGAATCTCCCTGAGGAAATTCTCAGTTTACCTCACAATGATTCGGACTATCATCTTTTTTTGGAGATTAAAGTAGATGGTTTGAAGTTAATTGTTGATGCTTCCAACGATTATCTGCTTCCAAAATATAACTCGTGGGATGCTCGAAGCAATTGTGATCTTTGTGTTATTCCAAAAGAGTTTATTGAAGAAGATGTAGAAAAGATTATTATGGAAAAGCTTAATGAGAATTATTCGGGAAATCAACTTGTTTTTCTCAATAAGGTAAATTCTTTTTTTGAAGGTTTGAGAAGGAATAATATCATTCTTGCAGATAAGACAAAATAAACTCTACTACTTTCTCAGGTGGATTTTTTTCTGTATCGATCTTTATTCCTTCAGGGTGCTTATTTTTCTCACAAAATTCGTAGATTTCTCTTGCGGTTCTTTCGTTTCCTGCAGGAAGAGGCCACTCTCCAGCTACAATCTTTTCTTCCAATGAAAAATTTCTTCTATCTTCGACTCTACTAATTAAAACATTTAAAGGGGCAGTTAACTTGAAGTAATGGCTTTTAACATGCATATCTTTGGCAAGGTTAATGAATGGTCTGACATAATCGTAAGAACCAAAAGCCTTATCAATAATCACAGAGTGGTCATTTTTCAGATAATTTTTTGTTAATAATAAAGCATTTTCTCTTGCTAAGTCTAGAAAATAATCGCTTGATATCGCTCCATATATAAGATGTTTGATGGAATCTAGATTTAAATATGCAGGGTTTTCCTTAAGTCTTTGCCAGAGTATTTTAGCAGTTGTTGATTTTCCACTTCCTGAAGACCCAGATAAAATTAAACAGAAAGGGTTACTCATTAAATTTACCTCTAAATTGTTTTATAAAATCAGAAAAATGTCTTGACACGCATGCTTCCAAACTTCTCAACTCTTCCTTAAAATGAAATTCTGGGGGAAAATCAGATACCTCTGCCACAATCTTGCTTTCTCCAATCAAACGAGTTTTTCTCATAGGTGCTTTTACAAATAACCTTTTTATTTCCGGGAAAGTTTCCATAGAAAAGAAATTATTTGGAACTAAGTAAGGAACGTCTATGTAAACTTCTTTGTTATTTAATGATTCTAAATGGCTGTATCTTGCAACTTCTAATATTCTTGAATTATCATCTATCTTGGCTATTTTGCAATTGTCTTCTGAAAGTAAGCTAAAAGCAGAAAGAACCAACTCATCGTCCTCGTGTGAGAGTAATTTTATTATATGATCAGAGGACACTAATTGATTTCCGAAGAAAATTAACACCTTTTTAGATCTGCATAAACTTCCTGCTTCATAAAAAGCTTGGACAGGTCCTCTTGGTAATCCTTCATAAATATGATAATCTATTACCCCCTGCGTTTTGTAGACAGTTTCAAATCTGTTTTTTAGCTCAAGGCTATCTACAGCTAAAATTATTTTTGAATCCGGAACAGCCTCTCTTATTGCATGTGTTAAATAACTTATTGCAGGAATTCCTAAGATAGGGATGAGGGATTTGCACCTATGTTTTTCAGCTAATTTTCCAATTCTGGAGCCTTTTCCTCCACAAACTATGATGGTATCAATATGTTCTTTCATAATTTACAAATAATTATTAGGCTTATATAGTTTTCTATATTAGTAACTTAATAGTGGTTATAATAATATCTAATTCATCAAAGGAGTAAAAACTGATGATTAGAAGGACTTTAAAATAGCAGTGTCTTGCAATAATCATGAAAATAAATAATAAGGTGCTTGCTTTTGTCTATTCAGATGGCAAATTTCTAGCGCTCCATAGCAATCCCGATAAAGAACATGGTGAAGGCGGATGGTTTGTTGTTACTGGAGGTCTTGAGAATAATGAGTCTCTTGAAAATGCTGTAAAAAGAGAGATTAAGGAGGAAACAGGACTTGAAAGCATAGATGTTTTTGGGTTAAATTGGGGTTCATTATATGAGTGGCATGGCCTATGTGAGGAAATGAATTTTATAGCCTTTGTCAAAAAAGGAAAGATTAGATTAAATGAAGAGCATAACGATTATAAGTGGCTTGATTTGGAGCATTTTGTGAATATTCTAAAATGGAGCTTAGACAAAAAAGAACTTAAGAGTGTCCTGAAAAAAGCCGTAAAAAAAGAACTATATTTTGATAAAATAAAGCTTGATGATTTTAGGAAGAAGGACTAGTTTTGACTTGACCAATGTTGCTGTCTATAAGGATGATGGTGAAGCAACCTTGCAGGATTTCACAGAAGAGCATGACAGGTTTATAGTTTTGCCTAACAATTTCCCAGCCTTTACATCTAAATGCGCGAGATAATTTTCTGAAAGGTTTATTGATATAATATAAGCGGTATTTAGAGTTAAAAAGCATGAATCTTTTTTCTTAATTCCAAGATTTTTTCTATATACAAATTGTCTAAAGATTTTCTTATTGAAATCAAGAAGTCCGAAAGTTCTTCAAAGTCTATATCTACTGATTTGTTTTTGAGGTAATATTGGTTATCAATCCGTAAATTCTTATCTTTCTCAAGCGTCTTTGTTGTTCCTTTTGGTATAATTTCTTCTCCTTCAAGAAAATCAGTTAATGTAATTGTGCAATCATGCATCTCACATTTAATGCCAAGTTTCATTAGGACGGAATAAACTGCAAAGTATTCGATGTAATATTTTGTTGTTGCTAACCACATATTTGACTTTGTTTCCTTAATGCTCCTTAGGACTCTTAAGCTTTCCTCTGCATTTTGGTAATATTCCATGCTAAGATTGTCATTGGGTTCTTGAATCTTTATACCTGTCCTTTGCTTTTTACACCAACTTATTTTGTTCATATTGTTTTCCAAAAAACCTCACTATTTTCTCAGCGTTATTAAGAATAAGATGGTTTTTATAGATTTCTTTAGTTAGGGTAAGATTCAGCTCGTCTAAACTATTAACATGAACTTTATGCATCTTTTTATTGTATATCTCTCTAAATTCTTTTAGCAGTTCATTAACGTTTGCTTTTCCTATAAAAATCAGGTCAATATCAGATTCTTTTTCCACTTTATTTACAGATGAACCAAAAATAATAAATGTATTATTTATAAAATGCGGAGAAAGTCGTTCATATAATATCCTTAAGATTGGTTCTTCCCTTAATTTTTCAATTAATTTTTCAATTTCGGCAGTTATCAAATAACTATATACCTGTTTATTATTTAAATTAAGGCTATACTCTAATATTTTTTTCCTTTTGCTCTTAATTAAAATCTTTTCTTTTACAAGACTTTCAGCATAAGGCTTTATTGTTTGGTGTGGTTTGTTTAATAATTCGGCAAGTTCTTGTAAGTAGCATTTTCTGCCGTAATTATTCAAATAACAAGACATGATTTTAGTTTTAGTAATTTTTTTTACCATTCGGTATGTTTAATTACTTAGGTTTATATAGTTTTAGGTAGCGTTTTGGTTATCAACATCACTATGTCTCCAACAGGATTGTTCAATAGGACAAATTCAAGGTTTGATGGGATAGGAGGAGATGCAATTCCTTTAGGGCAAGGGCCTGCGAAGGACGGAGGAAACGGAGGAATTTTACAGATAAATTATCACGGGCTTCTTGGAGCTACTTGGAATGTTAATGTTTCAGGAGGAACCGGAGACAATGATAATGGGGCGGATGGCTCTATTGTCCAGAATAAGTATCTTGCGCCTTGCCCGAGAGATGCGGACGTGGATGATAGTGGGACAATTGTTTTGGCAGATGTATTCGTTATTGCAGATAGGTATAATAATATCTCAACAGATTTTGGCTTTAATGATTATCATGACATTAATTGCGATGAGAAGTTAAATGTTATTGAATTATCAAGAATAGGTTTTGACTTCGGCAGGGGATCTGATTAAGCAGTATTATTTTTACAAAAATAATTTAATTGTTATTTTTTAATAGTAGCAACAGATGAAAAGATTTAAATACTTATTTTTAGTTTGTTTTTGATGAATAGAGTATTACTTGGATTGTTTATTGGAGTGTTTGTTTTAGTTTTGGCTTCATCTGTATCTGCTCAAGAAGCTGTTATCAAGACAGTAGTAGATAATGGAGGATGCCCTTTAATAGCGGATAACAGGACTGAATATAAGCTGAATGTTCATGTTGATAATACAGAATTGAATGAAGCAACGGATGGTGTAGGATGGGCAGTTGTTGCTCCACAGGGAGTTGATTTTATAGTGACTCGTGTTAATGGTACTGAAAATAATCGCCCTGAAAATGACTTTTTTGCAGGAAAGGACATGTTTTGGGAGTTAGTGAGAGCAGAGTTTAATCATCTGCATGCTAGAATTACTGAACTTGGGCAGGGAGTTTTAGATGGGCAGGGGAATGTAGTTACATACACGTTTACAATCAGTTCAGTTTCAAGGCCAATGAGAACTAGCTTTGGGTTGAGTGGAGTTAACTTCATACCTCCTGAAGGTCAGCAATCACAGCGGTTCAGAATAGAAAATCAGCAATTTGTCATTCTTCCTGATAATTTCCCGGCTATGAGTGCTAAGTGCGCGAGATAAATTTCTGAAGGTTTGAGATTGAAAGATTTTAGTTACTTATTGCTTTTTTTCACTTATTATTAAATCATAGATTTCTTTAATTTTTTCCGGGGTATATTGGCTGAATGGATGGCCTTCGGGGATTGTTTTTGAGTATATTTTAAATGGTAACTCAGAGTCCCAATCGGTTCCAGCACGAATTTCTGCTACAAGATTGTTATTCTGATGTTCCAAAAGGTTAATCCTATATATTCTCTGTCTTTCACCTATCGGCTCTCCCCATCTGCTTTCTTTGATTACTACTTCTACAGAATAGCCCTCATATGTTCCTGCCATGGATTCTATTGTTTCAGAATTTAAATCTCTGCATATTGGGCACGGGTCAGGATGGCTCGTCATTTTTTCCAATTGGTTGATGTTTGGAGATGGCATGCCCAGGAGAGGCTGGTAGATCTCTTCACTCTCACAGCCACTTGCTAGTAAAGCACTTAACAATCCTGCCGCTAATCTATTTCTTGCCATAAAATTACGAGGTTTTGGCATATATAAATATTTATAAATTGGCTAAGGTTTTATATTATTGAAAAGAGATGGCGAACAGAAATATATTCTTAATCATAGCTGTTATAGCTGTAGTTGTTCTATTAGGAATGGTTTATTTACCCAAGGGAAATGTGATGCTATCAAATCAGGTTGGCTCTCCTGGCCTCACACCTATTAGTCCTAGTCTTAATGATGTAGTTGATGAATGCAAAGTGTTTATGGTTGATTTTCCTAAATCTCCTGTAATACCGACATTGCCGCCGAAGAACAATAACCCTTATAACGATCCGGATTATTTGTGTAGGCATTTTGCATTTGATTTCTGTGAGGATGTGAGAGAAATTCCAGAAATTACTGAGTGCCAAATTCTTGCATTTGATACGCACGCTATTAATTTAATCACATATAAGGATGATGAAGGTCAGATATGGGTCTGTATAGTTGAGCCACAGACTAATGAATATTTCTGCATGACATTTGAAGAATGGATAAAGCTGAATAAGGAAGAATGGATAAAAGAAACTGTTTGCAAAGAATATTATAAGGATAACCCTAATATTGCACCACATTGTGATGAGGCTGTTTGGTCTACATATCTTTGTGCAGATATCTCTGGCAAAGCCTGTAGCAGGGCCCAGAAAGGACAGGCCATGGGATGTGTGGAGGACGCCGGGAGTGAGGGATTATTTAATGTTGGTGAAGTTGAATGCAAGTGCAATCTTTTTGGTTGCAAGTGGAAAATGCCACGCAAATAGAGAGTTTCTGAAAGTTTTATATACATGATTTTAATTGATTTTTTATGAGAAAAAACAATCTTGCTAAAAAATTAGTCACTGGAACAATCATGGGTGCTGGCTTAATCGGGGCAGGATGTCAGACTACTTCAAGGTTGGATTCAAGGCCGAATTATTTTGTTGAAAGCGGGTTTCAAAGGAGAACTGATTCTGCAAGTTTTGGGTGCGACAAGATTGTTTACGAGGATTTTAGTAATGACGGAAAGCTGGATTTGGTTATCTACTCAACACATGGCGTGAGGAGCTTTTTGAATAAAAGCAGATAAATTAATCAAATTTCTAGAATAAGAACCATTCATGCTTACGTGATAATTTTATAAATTCAGAGAACTAGGATATTATATGAAAGTCTATCTAATCAGGCATGCCGAAAGTATAGGAAATGCAAGAGGCATTCACCAAGGTCATACGAATGATTTTTCATTAAGTGAACTTGGTAGGAAACAAGCTGATTTTTTGAAAAAAGAATTTGAAGATTTGAAAATAGATGCAATATATTCTTCTGATTTTAAAAGAGCAAAGGAAACAGCAGAATTTCTTTCTAAACCAAGGAACTTAATCAATGTAGTTGATAAAAGGCTAAGGGAGAGAAATTTTGGCCTAATCGGGGAAGAAAAAGATCTTATGAAAGCATGGGACAATTTTTTGAAACAACAGGTTAAAAAAGGAATAAACGCAAGAGAAGCCACTCCGCCATACGGAGAAAGTGATAAAGATCATTTTGATAGGGTAAATTCTTTTTTTGAAGACTTGAAGAAAAACCACCAAAAAGACAGCATAATTGTAGTTGTTGCACACGCCGGAACAAATAAAGTTGCCTTTGGAGTTATAGATCATTTTCCATTAAGCCAGATGTATAAAACACCCCAAGGAAACGCATGCATTAATGAATTAATCTTAAAAGATGATAAATGGGAGGTTAAGTCTATTAATAGCATGAAGCATTTGAAAGTAGATCCTGATATTATAAGAGATTTTACTACTGTCAGAGATGAACCTTTAGATGTCATAAAAAATAGATGCTGGGAGAAAAACTTGAGATTAAAGAATAATTTTGAGAATAAAGGGTATAAGACAAAGTATAAACTCTGTTATTTTAATTGGTCTGAACAGAATCTCCCTGAGGAAATTCTCAGTTTACCTCACAATGATTCGGACTATCATCTTTTTTTGGAGATTAAAGTAGATGGTTTGAAGTTAATTGTTGATGCTTCCAACGATTATCTGCTTCCAAAATATAACTCGTGGGATGCTCGAAGCAATTGTGATCTTTGTGTTATTCCAAAAGAGTTTATTGAAGAAGATGTAGAAAAGATTATTATGGAAAAGCTTAATGAGAATTATTCGGGAAATCAACTTGTTTTTCTCAATAAGGTAAATTCTTTTTTTGAAGGTTTGAGAAGGAATAATATCATTCTTGCAGATAAGACAAAATAAACTCTACTACTTTCTCAGGTGGATTTTTTTCTGTATCGATCTTTATTCCTTCAGGGTGCTTATTTTTCTCACAAAATTCGTAGATTTCTCTTGCGGTTCTTTCGTTTCCTGCAGGAAGAGGCCACTCTCCAGCTACAATCTTTTCTTCCAATGAAAAATTTCTTCTATCTTCGACTCTACTAATTAAAACATTTAAAGGGGCAGTTAACTTGAAGTAATGGCTTTTAACATGCATATCTTTGGCAAGGTTAATGAATGGTCTGACATAATCGTAAGAACCAAAAGCCTTATCAATAATCACAGAGTGGTCATTTTTCAGATAATTTTTTGTTAATAATAAAGCATTTTCTCTTGCTAAGTCTAGAAAATAATCGCTTGATATCGCTCCATATATAAGATGTTTGATGGAATCTAGATTTAAATATGCAGGGTTTTCCTTAAGTCTTTGCCAGAGTATTTTAGCAGTTGTTGATTTTCCACTTCCTGAAGACCCAGATAAAATTAAACAGAAAGGGTTACTCATTAAATTTACCTCTAAATTGTTTTATAAAATCAGAAAAATGTCTTGACACGCATGCTTCCAAACTTCTCAACTCTTCCTTAAAATGAAATTCTGGGGGAAAATCAGATACCTCTGCCACAATCTTGCTTTCTCCAATCAAACGAGTTTTTCTCATAGGTGCTTTTACAAATAACCTTTTTATTTCCGGGAAAGTTTCCATAGAAAAGAAATTATTTGGAACTAAGTAAGGAACGTCTATGTAAACTTCTTTGTTATTTAATGATTCTAAATGGCTGTATCTTGCAACTTCTAATATTCTTGAATTATCATCTATCTTGGCTATTTTGCAATTGTCTTCTGAAAGTAAGCTAAAAGCAGAAAGAACCAACTCATCGTCCTCGTGTGAGAGTAATTTTATTATATGATCAGAGGACACTAATTGATTTCCGAAGAAAATTAACACCTTTTTAGATCTGCATAAACTTCCTGCTTCATAAAAAGCTTGGACAGGTCCTCTTGGTAATCCTTCATAAATATGATAATCTATTACCCCCTGCGTTTTGTAGACAGTTTCAAATCTGTTTTTTAGCTCAAGGCTATCTACAGCTAAAATTATTTTTGAATCCGGAACAGCCTCTCTTATTGCATGTGTTAAATAACTTATTGCAGGAATTCCTAAGATAGGGATGAGGGATTTGCACCTATGTTTTTCAGCTAATTTTCCAATTCTGGAGCCTTTTCCTCCACAAACTATGATGGTATCAATATGTTCTTTCATAATTTACAAATAATTATTAGGCTTATATAGTTTTCTATATTAGTAACTTAATAGTGGTTATAATAATATCTAATTCATCAAAGGAGTAAAAACTGATGATTAGAAGGACTTTAAAATAGCAGTGTCTTGCAATAATCATGAAAATAAATAATAAGGTGCTTGCTTTTGTCTATTCAGATGGCAAATTTCTAGCGCTCCATAGCAATCCCGATAAAGAACATGGTGAAGGCGGATGGTTTGTTGTTACTGGAGGTCTTGAGAATAATGAGTCTCTTGAAAATGCTGTAAAAAGAGAGATTAAGGAGGAAACAGGACTTGAAAGCATAGATGTTTTTGGGTTAAATTGGGGTTCATTATATGAGTGGCATGGCCTATGTGAGGAAATGAATTTTATAGCCTTTGTCAAAAAAGGAAAGATTAGATTAAATGAAGAGCATAACGATTATAAGTGGCTTGATTTGGAGCATTTTGTGAATATTCTAAAATGGAGCTTAGACAAAAAAGAACTTAAGAGTGTCCTGAAAAAAGCCGTAAAAAAAGAACTATATTTTGATAAAATAAAGCTTGATGATTTTAGGAAGAAGGACTAGTTTTGACTTGACCAATGTTGCTGTCTATAAGGATGATGGTGAAGCAACCTTGCAGGATTTCACAGAAGAGCATGACAGGTTTATAGTTTTGCCTAACAATTTCCCAGCCTTTACATCTAAATGCGCGAGATAATTTTCTGAAAGGTTTATTGATATAATATAAGCGGTATTTAGAGTTAAAAAGCATGAATCTTTTTTCTTAATTCCAAGATTTTTTCTATATACAAATTGTCTAAAGATTTTCTTATTGAAATCAAGAAGTCCGAAAGTTCTTCAAAGTCTATATCTACTGATTTGTTTTTGAGGTAATATTGGTTATCAATCCGTAAATTCTTATCTTTCTCAAGCGTCTTTGTTGTTCCTTTTGGTATAATTTCTTCTCCTTCAAGAAAATCAGTTAATGTAATTGTGCAATCATGCATCTCACATTTAATGCCAAGTTTCATTAGGACGGAATAAACTGCAAAGTATTCGATGTAATATTTTGTTGTTGCTAACCACATATTTGACTTTGTTTCCTTAATGCTCCTTAGGACTCTTAAGCTTTCCTCTGCATTTTGGTAATATTCCATGCTAAGATTGTCATTGGGTTCTTGAATCTTTATACCTGTCCTTTGCTTTTTACACCAACTTATTTTGTTCATATTGTTTTCCAAAAAACCTCACTATTTTCTCAGCGTTATTAAGAATAAGATGGTTTTTATAGATTTCTTTAGTTAGGGTAAGATTCAGCTCGTCTAAACTATTAACATGAACTTTATGCATCTTTTTATTGTATATCTCTCTAAATTCTTTTAGCAGTTCATTAACGTTTGCTTTTCCTATAAAAATCAGGTCAATATCAGATTCTTTTTCCACTTTATTTACAGATGAACCAAAAATAATAAATGTATTATTTATAAAATGCGGAGAAAGTCGTTCATATAATATCCTTAAGATTGGTTCTTCCCTTAATTTTTCAATTAATTTTTCAATTTCGGCAGTTATCAAATAACTATATACCTGTTTATTATTTAAATTAAGGCTATACTCTAATATTTTTTTCCTTTTGCTCTTAATTAAAATCTTTTCTTTTACAAGACTTTCAGCATAAGGCTTTATTGTTTGGTGTGGTTTGTTTAATAATTCGGCAAGTTCTTGTAAGTAGCATTTTCTGCCGTAATTATTCAAATAACAAGACATGATTTTAGTTTTAGTAATTTTTTTTACCATTCGGTATGTTTAATTACTTAGGTTTATATAGTTTTAGGTAGCGTTTTGGTTATCAACATCACTATGTCTCCAACAGGATTGTTCAATAGGACAAATTCAAGGTTTGATGGGATAGGAGGAGATGCAATTCCTTTAGGGCAAGGGCCTGCGAAGGACGGAGGAAACGGAGGAATTTTACAGATAAATTATCACGGGCTTCTTGGAGCTACTTGGAATGTTAATGTTTCAGGAGGAACCGGAGACAATGATAATGGGGCGGATGGCTCTATTGTCCAGAATAAGTATCTTGCGCCTTGCCCGAGAGATGCGGACGTGGATGATAGTGGGACAATTGTTTTGGCAGATGTATTCGTTATTGCAGATAGGTATAATAATATCTCAACAGATTTTGGCTTTAATGATTATCATGACATTAATTGCGATGAGAAGTTAAATGTTATTGAATTATCAAGAATAGGTTTTGACTTCGGCAGGGGATCTGATTAAGCAGTATTATTTTTACAAAAATAATTTAATTGTTATTTTTTAATAGTAGCAACAGATGAAAAGATTTAAATACTTATTTTTAGTTTGTTTTTGATGAATAGAGTATTACTTGGATTGTTTATTGGAGTGTTTGTTTTAGTTTTGGCTTCATCTGTATCTGCTCAAGAAGCTGTTATCAAGACAGTAGTAGATAATGGAGGATGCCCTTTAATAGCGGATAACAGGACTGAATATAAGCTGAATGTTCATGTTGATAATACTGAATTGAATGAAGCAACGGATGGTGTTCAGTGGAGGGTTCTGGCCCCACAGGGAGTTGATTTTAATGTGACCCGTGTTCAGGGTACTGAAAACAATCGCCCTGAAAATGACTTTTTTGCAGGAAAAAGTATGTTTTGGGAGTTAGTGAGGCCAGAGTTTAATCATTTGCATGCTAGACTTGCTGATCTTGGACAGGGAGTTTTAGATGGGAGAGGGAATGTAGTTACATACACGTTTACAATCAGTTCAGTTTCGAGGCCGATGAGAACTAATTTTGGTTTAGACGCAGTTGTATTAGTTCCTCCTGAAGGTCAGCAATCACAGCAGTTCAGAATAGAAAATCAACCATTTGTTATCCTCCCGGATAATTTCCCGGCTATGAGTGCTAAGTGCGCGAGATAATTCTTTAATTTAACATGAGGGACGAATACTCAATATCTTCGAGGGGTTTGAAAGGCATTTTATCTGTGGCTGTTCTTGGAGGCTCTTTGATGCTTGAGGGATGCAGATATAACGAATCCTCTGGTGTTGATGAGTTCAATAGAAGATTAGATGAAGACCCTCTTTCTGTCTTTGGAGAAATTCCTGATGCACTCGAGGATATGAACGAGTATGAAAGAGAGCATGGCGAAGGATCCTTAAGAAAAGTATTAAAATAATTTTATGTCTTGATTAAATTCCCGCCTGCTGAATTAATGGGGTTTCCGGAGCATGTGACACAGACATTTGCAGTTATTTCTAGCTTATATCTTCCCGTGCTTGATTGTCCAGAGCATTTGAGCTTGTCTTTAAAATGAACTTTGACTTTTCTCCAATCCTTCAAAATCCCTGCAGATTCACAACCTAATGGTGTGGCTGATAAGCCTTCTATAGTAAATCCGCAATTTTCTCCACATGTTTGTTTTGCTATCTCATTTATTTTTCTATGCCCTTTTTGTATGGCCAGAGCCATAGCATACAAGCAAGCAGAATTCTCATCAGGGGCAGCAGGCACCCAGAATTTTCCTTCTGTTATAAAGTCCAGATTTGTTTCCCCCCTGCATTCTCCCGTTTCAATATCTAAGGGGATTATGTTTATTGAGAAGTCCGAAGATAACTCTTTAGAACAGCCTCCAGGACATTCAATCGAATCGACAAATTCCTTAACCTGATTGTTGACTCTTGATATTGCTGCCTGGACATCTAACCTGTTGAATATTCCAAACCATCTTTCCCTATCTTCTTCTTTCAATAGGTCAAATTCGTCCCAAATATCCTCGATTATGACTTCGGCCTTAAATGATTGGCAGACGGCTTCTCCACATGAAAGTTGATTTGCGTTGGGTAAAAGATTTTCCCCAGTCGCTTCTTGAGGTGAGAACATTATTCTGGAATCTACTCCATTCATTGATTCGGCTGCAAATCTGATATAGAAAGACAGAAGGTTTTCCGGCTCAAGTTCTGTCAGGTCAAATTCTTGAGGGCTAAAATCGACTTTGTCAGGTAGGATGAAGAACAATGCGATAACGACAAGCAATAGAGCGAGCAGGAAATGCCTTAATGCCTCTCTTTTCATTATCTGTATTAAGAAGTTGAATTTATAAATATTGGGAGGATATGGAATTTAAGATGAGCTCTGAAATATTTATAAGAAAGCCAAAGGCATTTCTGGACAGCATATATGCAAATCCGCTTGGGGAAATCAGGTTTGAGAATCTGACTGATGATCTAAATAAATTTCTTGAAGGGCAGGAAATAGACCTGATTATAGATGTAGGGGCGGGAAGCGCCCCGGTTACTTTAGGACTATTGCACACTCATGGAAATATGAAAGCGGTTTTGGTTGAACCATCCAGACAGCTGCTTGAAGATGCAAAATTAAACCAGAAAAAATTAGGCATAGAGGATTCAAGAGTGGAATACATAGAAAAGAGTTTTGAGGAATATGTTCTTTCAGGGCATATAAACCAGTTTGAAGGAAAGAAAAAGCTGATTGTCTGCCATGCTGTTGCCAACTGGACTGATAGTCCTCTTGAGTTTATCGGGGAGCTTTTGAAATTGTCTGATGAAGACACTTTTATCTCTCTTGTGATTGGAGCAAGCATAGGAAAATCCCTAAGATTTGCCCATCAGGGGATGAAGTTATATGGCACAGGGTAAGGGCAATACATAAACTAAGCACCATAGCAGGAAGCCAAAACAGCCTTATGTGCGGCGCCTTATGAGATTTAAAAAAAGATTTATAAATATTAATTGTGTTTTGTGGTTATGAAGAAGAGGGATAGGAAAAATTATTCATTTATCGCTTTGGTGATTATCATCTTTACATTAATCGCTCTTTTTGTTTCTTTTAAGCCTTTGGGATTATCTCCTGAAGAATCAGAAGAGGGATTGGTTTATGGTCTGCCTCATCTTGGGATGAAATTTGAAGAAAGATTGAATTTAATAATTAATGAAAAGAGCAAGAGTGTTGATTCTGGAATTCAGGAACCGGCACAAATATTGGCCTGCGGACAGAGTGATTGCAAATCTTTTAAGTCAAAGGAATTTGAAATTGAGGATATATTTGACAAAGGGCCTTTATGGCTTAAGGATTTTCTTGAGAGCCCTGAAGTGGAGAACGAGGTTATCAGAATCGCAGATGAAATCAAAAACTTTATTGATAGTGTAGAATGCGAGGAGGGGTGCGAAAAAAAGGACTATAGGAATGCTCGAATTATTATAGAGCCAGTTGGCGTAATAGATGATAAGAGCTGTTCAGGGGGAGCTGGCTCATCAGTAATCTCCGGTCGAGGCGAGAGTCGGGGAGCCGATACAGGAGGATGTATTGTTGCTGGAGTAAGAGCTTTCAATGACTTCAAGAAAAAACTTAAAGACTTTATAAACTCGGTTTGTGGAGAGGAATGTTCTTACTCAGTTTCACTCTCTGAGTTTTTCTATGCTGAAGAAATTCTGCAAGGAAATAGGTGTCAGGTTGATCTTGAGGCAAATGTAAATGTTGTATGTTCCGAAGGAGAAAAGATTACAGGCAATAAGTATAAACTTTGGTTTGAAGCTGATGTTTGTGTAGAATGCCTTGCGTGTGGAACAACTGATAGGACTGAGGAGTGTCCTTATCCCGTTTAATCACTCAGGATATATCCTCTTTTAATTTCTTCATAGAAGTTGTTTAGGTTTTCTTCCTTATCTATTTTTTTATGTATCCTTTCAAGATTCTCAAATGCCATGATAAGCTGGATGCTTGCATTAAGTCTGTCTTCCAATATTTTACCAAAATGTGGCAGTCCATAGACTCTATCAGGAGCTTCTTGATTTTCAGCCAAGTACCAGACATAGACTTCGCTCTGTGCTTTTGCGTAATCAGAAGCTTCTTGTGAAGAACAATCAATGAAATCAAATACTCTTTCTATTGTATGTTTTTCTGGTACTCTGCTATTCTTTGCCGAGGTATAAACCTCCTGCTGGAACTTGTCATCTGCCTGTCCTTCATATGCCTTTGAGAATGCTTTTACTATTCCGGGGCTTTGGCATCCAGCGATTACCAGAATGCTTCCTGCCAATATAGTGCTTGCTAGTCCTTTAAGAGGCTTACCCATAATGTAATAACTATCAAGTGATTATTTATAAAGTTTTCTTTTTTAGAAATTAGCTTAAGTTGTAATTTCTTCACCGAAATAATTCCACTTAATACTTAAATCCATAAAGTCAATTTCTGCGAATCTGTTTAGATTGGCCCTACCCTTCCCGGTTAGATACTTGAATATTTCCATTACTTGAATATTAGCTATGGCCCCTGCAATCGGACCAATGTTTCCTGTTGATTCTATATCCTTTATTTTATCAAGATTGCTCAGCACATCATTTTCCTTTTGATGCCGCAAAAACTCCGCGAATGTCGCAGTTTTTCCAGGGATTATTATCGGACCCACCATTCCTAAGTGAAGATTATATCCTCCTGAAACTAAATAAGGAATATTAAACCTTGTAGCATAAGAATCAATTATCTCTGAAGTTCTTTGAACTGAAGGATTGTCTGCGCAATTTACTATAAAATCGGAACCTATAATCATATCTTCAAGATTTTCTTCCTGCGAGACAAATCTTTTATGTTTTTCTATCAGAACATCAGGTATCCTTTCTTCTATAACGTCAACCTTGTCTCTACCAACGTCCTTCTCAGAAAAAAAGAGCTGCCTATTCAAGTTTGATATTTCAACTTTATCAGGGTCGCATAAGACCATGTGACCGATTCCTATTTGGTAAAGCCCGTTAGCCATCCAACTTCCTATTCCGCCAAGACCGAAAATAGTTACTCTTGTGCTTCTGAGTTTTTGATGTAATTTTAGAGTTTCCTCGTATGATTTTGTGAACTCATCCAAAAATTCTATCTGCCTCTGGAATTTTGGCTCTATCCCATCATCACTGAATATCCTCAATAATCCTTGAGATTCCATAGATCTTAGACACAATTCTACTTCTTCTCGAGGGTGTTTTTCAGCTAATTCTGCAACTAATTCAGAATAATCTCTTTCTTGCATTAAGCGGCTTATAACCTCTGTCACAACAGAATTAACTTTATAAGTCAAAACTTTCCTGCGACTTGTCAGGACAAATTTATATCTATCTCTTTCTTCTTTTAGGACGTACATTGAAGGCTTCAGTTTAATTCTTTTTTTTGCCATATAATACCTTAATCTTCAAACCAACTTTTTTCGAATCAAAATTTTTGGGAGGGGCAAACAACTGATTTCCCGAATAAATAGGATAAATTATTACATAATTCTCCTGAAGATTAAGAAGAGGTGAATCTTTTCTTAGATGAAATGCTCCTGTTGTAGCAAATACCTTCTCTCCCATTTTAAGATTTTTTCTTATTATTTCTGCTTGTTTTTTTTCACGCTTAAAAATTATTTCTTTCTCGATCCTTAATTCCTCTTTCGTTAATTTGCTTTTTGCCAAAATTTTTTTATCTTCCCACCCCATATTCTTAATATCATTTCCAACTATTGGTAAATTGTACTTGCTCGCAAGAAAAATTGTTTTTTTTAGATCCCCAAAAGTTGAGATTAGCGAAAATTCTTTATTGTCGGGATTATTTAAAAATATTTTCTTTTCTTTTCCTGTTAGTAGTTCTGTTTCTTCTAGCATTTCATATAAGAATTTAGTTGGATTGAAAACTTTTATTATTTCTTCCTGTATCTGAGAATCATCCAAAAATCCATGCGTTTCGCCATAAATTATCAAGTTTATCTTGTTCTTTTTCAAATATTTTTTCAAATCTTCAATCATTTTTCAAGTGTTTCTAAGTAGCGACTTATCTCGTCATTATATTTCATTAATATACTTTGTTGTTTAGGGTCTCTTCTCCTTAAAATTCTTCTGGATTTTTCAATGTTTTTATGTATGTAATCCAAGGTTCTTCTCAAAGCATCAGAATTCAAAAAATATTCAACTATCTTCTCCGGAGATTCATTTAAGATGGACGGGTTAGATTGATGTAAATAGGATAGGGGCAAGGTTGTTTTTCTGCCTTTCAGATCTTCCAACTTGATTAAGTCTATTAAATCATCGATTGTTGATAGGGCTAATCCCGTTGTTCTTGATAGGGTAACAATCTCTAAATCTCCTTCACAGAGATGCGCTATTTTTTCAGAAGGAAGACCCGCTAATTGGTTTTGAAGTTCTATGGCTTCATTTGGCGGCAATATCTTTGGGAGATTTCTCATTTTATCTGCACTTAGAGTTAAAGCATACTGCTCCTCAGCTATCTTTGCAGCATTCGGTATTCGTTCTTCCAAATCTCTTGCTAACCTACGAAATATCTGCTCACAAGCATCCTTAACTCTTAGTGTCTCTGTTATCCCATGTGCTCCCAGAACAGTAGGCTCCCCGTTTCTGCTTATATGACCATCACTTATTTGATCGTAGAGAGAAACTGCATAAGTTTGGAAAGCTTCCAGTAAAGAAGAGGTTTCCTTTAGGTTAGTCTTTCCTCCTAAATCACAAAGACAATTGGCCAAAATTTCAGGAACACAAGGTTGTTCCAAGTAATCTTCAAAAAATCTTAATGGCGGATTCAGGCAATTTTCACAAATTAATTCTCTCTTTTTATCTAAAAAAACTAAAGAAACATCTAAAGATAATCTTAATACTGAGTTACTTGCCCAGCTTTCAGGGATTTCCTTAGGATCACATCCAGTATTTGATACTTGTTTTTCCATCGTAGTTGGCAGATTCTACGAGAGTCAAACCTTCATAGACGGCAGGGGATTCAATTTCTCTTGCCTCGCCTAAGGGCCTCTCCTTTCCTATTGGAACCTCACCAACTTTTGTCTGTAGGTTTTCCATGTGATTGTAGGGCCGAATTAGTATTTAAAATTTTCTAAACTTTTTGGGTATAGTTGAGATTAGAGTTTCTGAAAGATTTAATCGCTCTTTTTTCATTACTTATCTTGGGGAGGGGAATTTATAAATACTTATCGAAGGATTAGTTTTGGATGGGTTTTGATTGTAATTTCATAGATAAAGAAAAGGAGATGGAATGAGTTCAGAAATATTTATTAAAAAACCAAAAGTCTTTTTGGACAGCATATATGCAAATCCGCTTGGGGAGATCAGATTTGAGAATCTGACTGATGACCTAAATAAATTTCTTGAAGAACAGGAAATAGAATTGATTGTAGATATAGGCGCGGGAAGTGCCCCAGTTACTTTAGGATTATTGCACACACATGGGGATATGAAAGCGGTTTTGGTTGAACCATCCAGACAGCTGCTTGAAGATGCAAAATTAAACCAGAAAAAATTAGGCATAGAGGATTCAAGAGTGGAATACATAGAAAAGAGTTTTGAGGAATATGTTCTTTCAGGGCATATAAACCAGTTTGAAGGAAAGAAAAAGCTGATTGTCTGCCATGCTGTTGCCAACTGGACTGATAGTCCTCTTGAGTTTATCGGGGAGCTTTTGAAATTGTCTGATGAAGACACTTTTATCTCTCTTGTGATTGGAGCAAGCATAGGAAAATCCCTAAGATTTGCTCATCAAGGCAATTTAGATGATATGATCTCTATGGTAAGAACTCCCGGAAGCGCTGTTGGAAGCTTGTTAGAGGCAGAAAAAGTAAGACCTTTAAATCCTATTCAGGTAGAGGAACTAATAAAAATCTCTAATAGAATAATCTATAAAGCAGGCGTCAGGATATTTGCGGATTATATAAAGCCAGAACTGCTGGAAAATTCTGAAAGATTAAAGAAAGTAAAAGAAGCAGAAAACGCCGCCAGAAGAAAAGATGAGTACTGGATGCTTGGCCAACTTGTCCACTATATAATTTCTATCTAAATCCTTAACAACAAGATTTAAATTATATGCTTCTTTGTATTGTTCATGTTTGAAAAGAGGTTGTTGGCTTTTGCTTTTGTAATTGCTGTGGCTTATGCCGGGATTGCTGGGGCAGTTTCTGTTTCGTTGGTTGAGATAAATGATACATTCGCGAGAGTGGACATTTCAAATGCTGTTGATCTTTATAGTTATGAGATTAATTTAGATTATACAGGGACCATAGGGAGTATAACTTTTTTTGATTTTCTTGCCAGTGATGGAGCGAGTACCACAAAAGGGTCAAGCACAAGAAATAGCATATTAAGTGTTTATGAGTCAAGGATAGACAACAACCAACAGGGCATAACTGGTTCCGGGAGCCTTTTCAATATCAGCCATTCAGGAGAGCTGGATTTGAGGTTTGCTTTATTTATTTCAAATGACAGCACGGAAGAAAATGTTTATTATAATGGGACTGTCAATGGGGGCTCTTCAGGGGGAAGCACCGGGGGCTCTTCAGAAAGTGGTGGAGGCGGGGGTGGGGCAACTTTTACTCTTGACAAGGATTTAATTGATATCAAGATTAAGCAGGGCGAGAGACAGAGGGAAAGCTTTGTGATAAATAACCCTCTTGCAAGCCCTCTTTCGGTTGCATTAAGTGTTGATGAAATTTCAGAGTTTGTTGCTTTGAGTGAGGAGAGCCTGACTCTTCCAGGAGGGAAGGGGAATGAGATAAACGTTGACTTTTTTGCATCTGAAGATGAAATTCCGGGGATATACACAGGGAAAATAAATGTTAAAGCAGGCTCATTGACTAAGAGTGTAAATGTAATCCTTGAAGTCTTGGATAGGGAGCCTTTGTTTGATGTCAGGTCAAGTTTGGTAAAGGATGAGCTTGTTAAAGGAGAGCCATTAAGGGCAAGAATTTCTCTTATCAATATAGGGGACTTTGAGATGGTTGATGTCAAGCTTGAATATTTTGTAAGGGACTTCGACGGCAATGAGCTAATACTTGAGGAAGAAACCATCGGAGTGAACGGAGGAAATGATATTGACAGGAAGTTCAACCTGCCAAGGGACCTGCCTTTAGGAGAGTATGTTTTTGCTGTCAGACTTACAGATTCAGATGGAAAGATAGCAACCAGCGCCAATCCTTTCAGTGTTGTTGAAGGGACTTACTTTTCTCCTTATATCGGGGGAGTCAATGTTCTTGTATGGCTTTTTGTGGGAATCCTAGTTGTTGCAATCATAATACTTATAATCATCAAAGTAAAGGGAAGAAAATCAAAGAGGAAAGTAGCAAGTGCGAATAAGAAAGTTAAGAACAAAAAGAATAGAAAAAATTAGTATAAAATATTGTTCTCTTTATCCTGTGTAAATCGGTCCTTGGACACCTGCTTTTGCGGGCTTAAGATAATGTTCCTCAATCTTCTTGTATCTTTGCGCTGTGTTCTCTGATACGGATGATTTTACCCTCTTCAATGCCTCATCAAAGTCATCCATTGTGACTGTTTTTGAATTCATATCTTTTCTCAATGCATTTAATGCCGCTTCCCTGCACAGGTTCTCAATGTCTGCACCGACAAAGCCTTCTGTTTTCTTGACGAGAACATCAAGCTTGACTGACTTGTCCAGTGGGATATTCTTGATATGTATTTCAAGTATTTTCTTTCTTGATTCGGCATCAGGGACATCTACCAGAAGAATTCTGTCGAATCTTCCCGGCCTCAACAAGGCTGAATCCAGAAGGTCAGGACGGTTTGTTGCTGCAATAACCATTACACTCTTCAGGTCTTCTATTCCGTCCATTTCAGCAAGCATCTGGTTTAAGACACGCTCCGTGACTTTTGTCCCGTGGTCCATTCCCCTCTTTCCTGCCAATGCATCTATTTCATCAAAGAAGATTATGCATGGAGCAACCTGCCTTGCTCTTTCGAATACTTTTCTTACTCCCTCTTCTGATTTTCCTACCCACATAGACAATAGAGATGGCCCTTTGACTTGTATGAAGTTTGCTTCCGATTCCTTTGCAACTGCCTTTGCCAAGAGAGTTTTACCTGTTCCAGGAGGGCCGTATAACAAGAGTCCTCTTGGAGGCTTTATGCCAAGCCTTTGGAAACTTTCAGGATTTTTCAAGGGCCACTCAACAGACTCTTTCAGCGACTGCTTTATTGCCTGCAGCCCACCAATATCTTCCCATGAAACGTTTGGGGTTTCAACGAGCACTTCACGCATCGCTGATGGTCGGACAACCTTAAGTGCTTCCTCAAAGTCTTCTGCGTCTATGACCATTTTATCGAGGATTTCTTGGGGAATTGCCTCTTCCTGGTCCATTCTTATATCTGGAAGAAGTTTTCTTAAAACATTCATTGCAGCCTCTTTTGCTAAAGATGCCAAATCCGCTCCGACAAAGCCGTGGGTTTTTGCAGCAAGATTTTCAAGCTTCACGTTCTTCTTCAGGGGCATATTTCTCGTGTGAATCTTCAGGATGTTTAACCTGCCTGCTTTGTCTGGGACTGAAATTTCAAGTTCCCTGTCGAATCTTCCTGGTCTTCTCAATGCAGGGTCAAGAGAATTTACACGGTTTGTGGCGCCTATGACTATAACTCTTCCTCTTGCATTCAACCCATCCATCATTGTAAGGAGTTGTGAGACAACACGCCTTTCAACTTCTCCCTGGACATCTTCCCTTTTGGGAGCAATGGCATCTATTTCGTCTATAAATATGATTGAAGGCGCTTTCTTTTCTGCGTCTTCAAATAGGTCACGGATTTTCTTTTCAGATTCCCCGTAGAATTTACTTATTATTTCAGGACCGTTAAGGAGCATGAAGTTTGCTTCTGATTCATTTGCAACTGCCTTTGCCAAAAGAGTCTTACCTGTTCCTGGCGGCCCATGAAGAAGAACTCCTTTAGGAGGCTCAATCCCAAGCCTGTCAAACACTTCAGGGTGCTTTAATGGAAGCTCTACCATTTCTCTTATCTTCTTTATCTCTCCTTGTAACCCGCCTATGTCTTCGTAAGTCACATCAGGAACTGCTTCTTCCGTGACATCGACGGCTTTTGAATTCAGAACAACTTCTGTATCTTCTGTTATTACGACAGGCTGCCCGGGAGAAGTTGAAACCACTATAAATTTAATTTGCTGGAATCCCGAAAACCTAAAATTTCCAAATAACTCTGTTAAATCGCCGAAAATATCAGGCATCTCTTCACCCATAAGATCCTGCCTTCTTTTTGTACCACCTAGGGAAATCACATCTCCCTTTGTTACGGCTCTTCCTAAAAGTCCGTTCTTGAACATTTCAGGGTCGCCTTGTATCATAACTCCCTGCTGTGCAGGAGCGATAGAGATTTTCTTTGCGGGCTTTATCTTGGCTTTTGAGATTGTGACTTGCTCCCCTATGCTTGTCTTCGCATTTCTTCTTATCAATCCATCTATCCTTATTATTCCCTCTCCGACGTCAGCGGGATAAGAGCGGTCAATTATTGCAACTGTTTCCCTTTCTCCTTTAATAGAAATTATATCTCCCCTTCTTAGCCCTAGGCCCTGCATTATTTCTGTGTCAATTCTTGCTATGCCTTTGTAGGCATCTTCCTGAAGGGATTCCATTACCTTAAGTTTTATTTGTTCTACCATCATTGTTCTCCAAACCTCAAGCTTATTTTGTGCATGTCATCAAAGCATAAACGTACCATATCATCCATAATTTTTTCCTGCTGTTGGATAAAATCAACTATTTCTTTGGGTATACTGACTGCATGGCTGTTTCCTACAACCCGAAGCTTAACATTATAAGTCTTTCCCTTTAATGAGTTAAATTGCTTGTATCTTTCTATATCGCCAGGGTGGAATATGATTTCCTTACATTCAGGGCATTGAACTGCTCTCAATGCGGCGCCCGGTCTTTCAACTATCTTGCTTGTCATTGCCTTATTACATTCCTTACATAAAATCGTTGCGTCAAATATGTCTTTCATGTTACAAACCTCCAGCGGGTTTCTAGGAGTTCCAGCAACCATGTTTTAGTTATCATCTTTAGTGTATACCTGTTGTATATACTTAAAGTATTTAAATGTTTTGCTTGTGCTGGAGAAGTAAGATTGAAGAATATTTATTGTCCGCTTTGTCATCTGTCAAAAAGCTCGCCAATTGCAGAATGTATTTTTCCTAACTTTTAAATAACCTCAAAACTAATTTGTATATGGCTGGCATAAAAGACGGGGCGAAAAGATTCTGGAAGTTTCTTAACGAGGATACGTGGCAGAGCTGGCTTGTTTCTTTAGTGCTGGCTTTTTTAATCATCAAGTTTGTATTCTTTCCTGCAATGAGCTTGGTTACTGCTACTCCTCTTCCTCTTGTTGTTATTGAGAGCTGCAGCATGTACCACAATACTGATTTTGACAATTGGTGGGAGCAGAATGAGGCGTGGTATAAGAACAGAAGAATAGACAAGGCAGAATTTGAAGAGTTTTCTTTTAAGAACGGATTGAATAAGGGAGATATCATTCTACTGTGGGGAAGAGGAGATTATAATCCTGGAGATGTTGTCGTCTTTCAGGCAGGCTTGAGGAATCCTATAATCCACAGGCTTGTATCTGAAAACCCTCTGTCGACGAAAGGAGATAATAATGCAGGGCAGCTGGCTGTCGAGCAGGATATTGACGAAGAACAGGTTATTGGAAAATCGGTAGCCAGAGTTCCGGGGCTTGGATGGCTGAAGCTGATATTCTTTGAGGGAACGCGGACAGAGGGAGAGAGAGGCTTCTGTCGTTAACAGAAACATTAATAAAGTTTAAAAGGCACGGAACAGGATTCTCATAAAATGGAATTTTGTCCAAAATGCGGTAGTATGATTGTTATGGCCGACAACAATAAGGCTGCTTGTGCTAAATGTGGGTATAAGCCAAAGGGCAAGTTCAAGATACAGTCTTCTGAAAATATAGAGAAAAAGGAAGGGATTAGAATCATTGATGAGAAGAAACTTAATACCTATCCAATTGTTAATCATAAATGCGCAAAGTGCAAGAATAAGGAATCATATTTCTGGACAATGCAGACTAGGGCGGCAGACGAGTCTGAGACTAAGTTCTATAAGTGCACAAAATGCGAGCATACCTGGAGAGAGTACAGGTAGAGCTTAGCTAAGTTTTTTAAAGGGTTTTCTTTTATCTCTATCATGAATTTCCGTAAGGAAGTTTATGGCTCCGTAGCTCAGTCTGGCCAGAGCACTGGACTCTTAATCCAGGTGTCGTGGGTTCAAATCCCATCGGGGCCATTTAATCAGGAATTTGAACACTGCACGAATCTTCGATTCGCTGGCCTTCGCTTCTCACGAAGCTTCAGGAATCCCATCGGGGCCATTTCTTATATGGATTTGAACACATTTCTTCTTAGATATATTTTTATACGAGAAAATTGAAGAATTGTATGCCAAATAGTAGCACAGTCATCGAGTCTGTTGGGGTAAGCCTGGGGAGGAACAGGGTTACAAACAGTGATTTAGCAAACCTTATGGAAACAAGTGACGACTGGATTTATTCCCGTACTGGAATCAGGGAAAGAAGGATTGCAGACCCGGATGAAAACAATTATACTCTCGGGGTTGAGGCAGCTGTTGACGCGATAGAGAGAATCGACAAACCAAGAAGAATCAGGGCGATATTTTTTGCAACAAATACAAACGAGACAATTATTCCGACAGGGGTTTCAGGAATCCATGCCGAATTAATCCGCAGATACCCTTCACTGATTGGGGAAGAGACTTTGATAACTGATGTCATCGGGGGATGCCAGGGCGTGAACTCTGCTTTGTTCTTAGGGGATATGGCTGTTAAATCAGGATACTTTGGGAAAGACCACGTTCTTGTCATTGGTGCAGATACTCTTAGCAGAGTGGCAGATTTCAGGACAGAGGGAAGAGATGTTGCCGTGCTTGCTTCTGATTCGGGTTCTGCTTTTGTACTCGGCCCGACGGATGAGAAAAATGTAGGTTATGCAGGCCACAGGTCCAAAACCTTGAGTGGCGACAGGGATCTGATAAGGTTCGGGATAGAGGGGAAGGTGGATTTTTTTGAAGCAACAAGAGCATGGAAGGATTCACGGAAACCCAACCTGACTAAAGGCCTTAGGATGTTTATGAACGGAAGAAGATTATATGGAAAGGTCATTGATTTTTTCACAGAGGCGCTCGAAGGATTTGAAAATGACTCGGAACTGAACCCTGCAGGCATGCCTTTAGGCAATATTGGATATCTTTCTCCACACCAGGCAAATGCTCGGATGTTTGCAGGAATAGGCGGCAGGATTGCAGGGATTTATGAAAAATTTGTGGTTACTATCAAATATCTTGCAAATAGCTCCGCGGGGTCCCAGGGATTTCCATTGAGATATTCCCTGTTCAATATACCGGAGGGGATGGCAATTTTGCAGGGAGGATTTGGGGCAGATTTAGGGATGAGGCTTAACCTCTATGTTCCTGACAGCAGACATAATGAGAGAAGGCATAGATTTGCTATCAGTTCAGATGAGCAGTATTTATTTGAAAAGCCAGATTTTGCGAAGGCTAGTTAAGGAAGGTATCACACTTTTATGGAATCAAACGCGAAATTAAGACAGGAGATTGAAAGATTCAGGGACTATACCGTGATTGTTGAGGGAAAGAAGGATGTTCTTGCTCTTGAGGGTCTTGGGTTTAGAAGGGTTTATGCAATCCATTCTGAAGGCGTATCTTTAAGGGAGAGAATTGAGGAGATTGCTTCCAAGATTTCAAATAAAGTTAAAGTTTGTATCCTCACTGATTTTGACAAAAGAGGTCAGAAGATGCATGAATCTGTCAGGAGTATCTGTCAGGAGTTAGGACTTAAACTGGACTCAAGATTCAGAGAATTATTATTAAAATCAGGAGTTTCACATGTAGAGGGGATTTATAGATTTATAAGCAGAATTGATTCTTTGTAAATCATATAATAAATATCTCATTGGGGCTATTGTTCCCCTCTGTATCATGGCTTCAATCTCTTTATGTTTTTCAGCAGGTTCCCCTTTAAGCACTCTTGTGACTCCTCTTAGTTCTACACAATCAATTAGTCTTAATCCTCTTTGGCACTTTTCCATAAAAGGTTTCTTTTTTATTAGTTTAAAAATATTAAGGAAGAAAGTGAAACAGGTATCCAAGAATCATTAAAAGTATTCCAATGAGACTTAGATATTTTTCATGCTTTATCTCTGCCAGAACTATTTTATCTATGCCTTTTTCCTTAACTACTTTGTTGTGCACAAGAAATACAGTGAGACCGAGCATAACCTTTCCCACTAAATCTAATGTGAAAGCAAGTGTTTCGTATGGCATTTATCCTCTTTTTGAATATATCAGTTTAACTGATAAGTTTTTTAATATTCTCTATGTCGTTAGCTACTTCTGTCCCTTTTTTTGTCAGTTTGATAAGCTTTATTCTTCCTTTTTTCTCAAAGACCACAAGACCTAACTTTTCTAATGTCTGAAGTATTTTAACAGCATGAGAGTATGTACAATCGACTTCTTTTGCGAGTATACTTCCGTATCTTGCTCTGTTCAGCTTTTTCAGGGCAACTAGCATTAGTGCCGGTTTTCTTCTGAAGAATACGTCAAAATTGTCTTTCATTTTCTATTATATGTGTCCCGTTATATATATCTCAATCGGTATATTGCTTTTAAATCTTTCTGTGGTTTTGTTATCTAAGTAAGTAGTTAATTTACAGTTACCGTTTTTTTGATTCCTACTTAAAAGAAGTAAATTTAAAAATAGATTAAAATTTGGACTTTATGGATGAACCTGAAATTAATGGGTTTTCCCTATATATGAGGGGAGTTGGAAAGAGCAATTTGCTTACCCGGAAGGAAGAGATTGAACTTGGCAGCCTTGCTTTGTTTTACTGGGATGAAAGGGCAAGGCAAAGGCTTATTGAGTCAAACCTTAGATTTGTGCACAGCATTGCTAAAAAGTTTAAGAGAAGAGGAGTTCCTCTTCTTGATTTTATTCAGGAAGGCAATGTAGGCCTTGTTGAGGCAGTAGACAGCTATAACCCTCTTGAAGGAACAAGGTTTTCTACTTACGCAATTCATAAGATAAAAGCAAAAGTTAGGAGAGCGATAGCCCGTGATGGAATAAAATCTATCAGGCCCCCTTTTGATGTTTTTCCTTTGATTCCAAGCTTAAGAAAATATATCTCTTGGTGTGATGAAAATGAAGTTAGCCCTGCGAGAGATGATTTTTATGATTCTTTAGATAGAGAGTTAAAAACCAAGATTACTGAGAAGAGGTTTAAAGACGCGGTTTATTTTGTGAGAAGGATTTTTTCTGGAAATATGAACGACCATGAAAATATCAATGGCTCGGATTATGAAAGGGATTATAGGGCCAGAAATTCAGTTGAGGCAGCAGCCAGTGAAGAGGAAAGAAGATTCTTTCAGGATGTTGTCTATGGGGTTGAGAAAGGAATGTTAACTGATGTTCAGAGAGACTTTCTTTTAAAAAAATATCTTATGAATATGACTTATGCCCAGATTGCCGAGGAGGTAGGGCTTACCCCGCAAAGGGCGGCCCAAATAGTAGGAAGTGCGAGAAAAATAGTCGTCAGGCATTTAGAAAGGAGGATTAGGGAAGATTAAGGCGTTATGGTTAAAAATGCCTTTTGCCTTACAGAAAGATGAAAATACTCGCTGCCGCTGATTTGCATGGGGACAGCAAGCTTGCCAAGGAACTGGCTAAGAAAGCAGAAAAAGAGAAAGTGGATCTTGTTGTGTTATGCGGGGATATAACTGGATTTGTTGATACAAAAGGCCTGATAAAGCCTTTCAAGGACAAAGGACAGAAAGTACTAATCTTACCTGGGAATTGGGATAATTTTGCAACAGTTGATTTTCTTGCCCAGGTCTATGGAGTGAGTAACATACATGGATATTCTGCGCAGTATGAAGGCGTCGGATTTTTTGGGGCTGGAGGGGCGATAGATGTCGGGCCCAGGTCAAGTGTAAGCGACAAGGAGATTATGGACACTTTGGAAAAAGCGCATTCTGGATTGAAAGGGATTGAGAGAAAAGTAATGCTTACCCATATGCATCCAAAGGGGAGCAAGTCAGAATTTTCAGGAGTACAGGGAAGCGATGCAATAAGAAAAGCTATCAAGAAATTCAAGCCTGATGTGTTATTGCACGGGCATATCCATGAGGCATCCGGGATGGAAGAGACAATTTTTGGGACGAGAGTTATCAATGTCGGAAGGGCTGGGAAGATAATAGAAATTTAGCATCTAAATCTTTAATTATCTTTGATGCATTTTGTTTTTATGCTGTTGGGCAGGAAAATTTTGTTCGGTAGTGAGGAGAAGCCCCTGATGGTTTTGGAGAGATATGCGGATGAGAGTGACTCTTTGTAACCTTGCATCCTGATTTTATAAATTGCCTAAATAATTTGTTCCGGGAATCCAGAGTGAGGCGCGTAGCGCCGAACGCGCGCGAGGGCACCAAGGTTCCCTACGCTTTACCCTCCTTTCACAACGGGAAAAGGGCGTTTAAGGTATATTAAAAGAAGTTTATCTGGGATACGCATTATTAAGTATTATTTAATACATATTAAGTAAATTTATGAGTCTTATACTTAAAATAGAAATGTTTATAAGTTAAAGTTAATACAAATTAAGTATTATTAGTTGATTCAAATGTCTGGCAAAAGAGAGGAGATAGAAAGAAAAGTATCTGAACTGGATAGAATGATTCGTCTTCTTGAACAGGCAAAGAGAGAAAAGAAGACCAAAGCAGAAGAAATTCATTCGAAATATAAAAGGGGAGAGATTACTTATGGAAACTATATTGGCTCGCTCTCCGTGCTTCTTGAAAACAAAACCATTGAAGAGTGGATGGACCATTACAATCGGCAGGTTTTGAAATACAAAAATTATTCTGACTTCTACAATTATAAGCTTGGAAAAATTAAGGAGAACAAGGGAGAACAAAGACAATTTAAATTTAATTTGAAGGTTCTTCCAATTGCGATTGCATTTCTTCTTATTGCATCTTTTGCTTTGATTTTTTTTGCACTCTTCCCTTTTCAGAGAGATGTTGTTTCTCTTGCTCCGGAGGAAATTTTTTCGGAGAACTGCCAGGAAATGAGCGAGTGGCAGGGAGCATGGAGTGTTATGAATCTTCTTGGAGACAACAGATGTGCAACAAATCTGAACTCCTGTGGGACAGGATGTGCTAAAGACATGGGAAGACAGGTAATTTCCCCAACTGGAACATACACTTCGGTCTATGTAAATCTGACTTATGCAATTGCGAATGCTCCCGCAACTTCTAATGTAACTTTGTATGTTGGCAACGGAACTGATGAAAGAATATTTGCAACTCTTCCAGGGAATGGAGGAACAAATTCAAGACTTAACAGAATATTTGTTTTACACAATGTTATTTCTTTTTCTGACAGGATTATCCTTAGATTCAGCTGCCAGGCAATATCTAATGGAGGAACCTGTGCAGTAGATGATATTCAGTTAATCGCTGATGATGGTTTTGTTCCTGACTTGAGAGTCAATATCACCTCTCCAGAGCCAGCTACCTATACTGCAAGTGATTTGCCCATGTTATTTAATATCACTCTGAATCATAATGGGCTTACAGTCAATTACACCCTTAATGGGGGGGCAAATAACTTTACAATGTCCACAGGCAATAATCTCGAATACACAGCCTATCATCCTTTTCTGACTACTGGAAATCATGAGTTCAGGATTTATGCATGGGACAATGAAGGAGGATATAACAATACAGAAAAAATTAATTTCTTCTTCAATGCCAGCCTGATTGACATGTGTTCCACAATAAACTATTCAGGGACATTTTATCTTAACCAGAGCATTAACGCCCAAGGCACCTGTCTTAATTTCCTGGCAGACAATGTTATTCTTGATGGTTCAGGATTTACTATTACAGGCGATAACTCTCCGGGAAGTGTAGGAGTGAACCTTTCTAAAATGAGTGTATACAACCTCACTTTAAGAAATATTGATATCCTGAATTTTGCGACTACTGTAGGCTCTTCTGTTGGCTCCGCTATAGGGCAGGATGCCGGAAACATAATCCTGGTAAATTCAAATGTTGAAGAGATTATAGCTTTTGGAGAACCATCAGGAGGAGGCAATGGGGGAAATGTATCTCTTTATAATTCTTCTGCATCATTGATTGATGTGCATGGCGGGGATGCAGCGAATTTTGAAATCCCCCCGGGAAGCGCCGGGAATATTTACATTGAGAACGACTTTATCAACATAACTAATTCGGGATTGAATTTAGCTCCGGGCTATAATACTTTAGGATTTGGAAGAACAGGGCTTCTGACCCTGAATTATACCTATGGCTTTGAGGATTTAGGAACAACAAGTTATGGAACAAAACTCCTCTTGGAAATATCAAACAAGTCGGTTGGGGGAGGAATAATAAGATGGATAAACCAGCTGACTCCAAACCCTCTAACTTTCAGAAATATAGGGGGGAATTCTGAAATAAGCAGGAACTATGCCTATGTGAATCCTGCAGGAAGCCTGGCAATACTGAACTCTCCTGCCAATGTAACTTTAAGTGATATGCCTGGCAGCTTCCAGGATCCAGAGGTGAAAAAGGACGGATTGTCGTGCCAGAACTGCAGAAATCATACGTCTTTGAATGCGCAAACTGTCAGGTTCAATGTCACGGGCTTCAGTGAGTATAGTATTGCTGAAAGATCATTTGCTAACCAGAATCCTGTCGTTGTTGATATTTCAAATATAGGGAATCAGGATATTGTTCCTGCGGGCCTGAAGAGATTGACCTTCAGTGTTATTGCCTCTGATGGAAATGGATGGCAGGACATAACAAATGTGAATGCCGGTGGAAGGCCACCTTCAGATCCTTTGCAGAGGGAAAACTCTACATGTTTATTTGTCAATTCTTTAAGCCAGACGGAAGCTAATTATTCCTGCAGCATTGACATCTGGTATTTTGATGAGCCTGGAACATGGCTTCTCGGAGCAAGGGCAGAAGACAATCAGGGAGCTATTTCACCGATTCATGCTGAAAATTTTGTTCTTAATGGAATGTTTTATGTTGTTCATAATTCAGGCATAGGATGGGACAGCCTGGCTCCTGGAAGCCAGAACAATCTTGCAAGCACAAGCATGCTGCTGAATAATTCGGGAAATCTTGATATCAGTTTAATTCACATAAACAGCTCACATCTTATAGGGCTTAGCGACCCCAATTACTTTATTCCTGCAGGTGGATTCAGTGTTAATGTTTTAAATCAGTGCGAGGGGAATGGGCTGATAGAAGGGGAAAATATTCTGATTGCGGAGGCCAGCATACCGAGGGGGAATAATTCAATTAATACAGGGCAGGGAAATGCAGGCCAGGAAACTCTTTGGTATTGTGCAGAAGATGTGCCTTCTCCTCTTCCTTCCCAGGTTTACTCAACTTCCGGACAAGGAACTTTCCCATGGGAGATAATTTTTGCTCTTGTTGTAGGGTGGATAAATATCATATTCGTTGTTCCTGTTTCAATAAGAAAAGAAGACCTGAAGAAAGCAATTAGTTCTCTGTCAAATGAGGAGATTTTAGAAATTCTCAAATCAAGACTGAATGAAAAGCCTGAATTGCTTGTTCCCATATCAATATTCAGAAGCAAGCTCAGCCCGGCCGAAGCTTTGTGCAGGTATCTCAAAGATGAAGGAAAGAGATTCAGCGAAATTGCAAAACTTATAGGCAGAGACCAAAGAACTGTCTGGAATAATTACATGAACTCCAGGAAAAAGGTTAAGGTAAAATTGAAGACAGAAGAGGGCGAAGGAGTTCCAGTCGGGATTTTTGCTGATAATAGGTTGAGTGTCCTTGAGTCAGTTGTATTTTACCTGAAAAAAGCAGGAAGAAAAAATAATGAAATCGCAGAAGTTCTTGGCAGGGATTCAAAGAATGTGTGGACACTGAATTCGAGGGCGCAGAAGAAAAAAAGAAATAAACTCCATTGAATAAAAATATTTATAAAGACCCAAGCTTTGTGTAAAACATAAAGATGGTGAAGGCATTAGTTTTTTTTGCGGTGGCTCTTGTTTCTGTAGTTGTCCTGATGGGCTCGGCTTCGGCTGGCTTTTTTGACTTTTTTAAGAAGGATGTGAGACAGGGACCTGTTGATGTCGGGGTTACTGTTGAGAGTGTTGCTCCAACTATTGTCTTCGTTAGCAATGTTGCAGGTGATGTCCTTAATATTCACGGGACTGTTTCTCCAAGAGGAGGGGGAGGAACTACTGTTACTAGAGTCTCTTTTATTGCTGAGGACCTAAATGGGGCAGGGGATTTGAATGATGCGAGCGCAGGAATGAGATATAGGGGCCCTGGAGGGACAGCTTTGGCAGGCACTTGCGGTGTTGCACCAACCTGCAGTGGATGTGCTGTGACCCAGAAGAACTATTCGTGTAATGCTGATATGGAGTATTATTATGAGCCCGGGACGTGGACAGTCAATGCAAGTATCAAAGATAATTCTGCTAATCTTGCTGTTGATACCAAAAGAACCTTCCAATATCTTTTGTATAGGGAAATCAGCCACGCTGGAAATGTTAACTGGGCAGGTATAAGCCTTGTTGATTCAAATCAGCTGTCAGACTCGAACCCTTTCCTTTTAACCAATCTTGGAAATGCAGCCCTTTCGGTTTCTGTAACCGGATATGGACTTAATGGGACCGGCGCTAATCCTGAAGACCAGATTCCTGCAAGTAACTTTAGCGCAAGCGGCAATACCGGAGGAGATCCTCTTGCAGAATGTGATGTTCCTGCGCAGGCAGTTGCTCTTTCACAGGGGGTTCCTGTTACAGTTCCTGGGGTGAGCGTTCCAAGAGGCTTGCCTGGAAATAATCAGGATAATATGTACTTCTGCATATATCCTTCACTAAGCAGCCTCAATCTGAATCCGGGACAGGGTTATTCAACATCAGCAACTGGGAATCAGTGGGCTATAACAATAGTATAAAATGAAAAGCAATAATAAAATGAAAGGAGCAATGCTCGTATTTGCACTCGTTGTATTAGCTGCAGGAGTGATTGCTGACGGATTTGGAGTTACTTCTGAATATTATTCTGAAAGGCCTTTGGAAATACGGGCAGGAGAAAGTATTGATACCTTCTTTGTGATTCAAGATAATGGAGGGAGTGATTTGACAATTGAGGCCATCCTTTTGGAGGGCTCTGAAGTTGCTTCCTTATCAGAAAATATTTATGAGGTTTCAACTTCAGCAACTGGACAGGTTAATGTAAGAGTTTCTGTTCCTCAAGGAACTCCAGTTGGGACAGAATATAATGTAAAAGTCTTATTTGAATCAGTTTCAGAGGGGGAGGGAGGAGAGAGTGTTAATTTCCAGACGAACATTGAAAGTTCTTTCCCGGTTATTGTAGTTGAAGGAACCTCTGAACAGCTTGGTAGTGGAGAGGGCTCAAATTTTTGGATTTGGGTTCTGGCAGCAGTAATAGTCCTTATTATTATAATCTTTGCTGTTTTGAAAGCAAGGAAGTAAGGTTTTAATAATCCCCTGCTTTATTTCTGTTATGAATGAAAGAATCCTTGTGCTTTTTGCGCTTCTTATAATGTTCATCTATCCGGCAAGCGCGGGGTTTGGGGTATCAAGTGAATATCATAAAGCTAATCCCCTTTATATTGCAGCAGGAGAGACAGAGATTACCATCATAAAAATTTACAATACTCTTTCTGATTCTCCGAGTAAAGTGGAAGTTTCTGTTATCGAGGGGGAAGAAATTGCGAGAATCCTTAATCCTCAAGTAATTTATGAGATTTCTGCAGGAGAATATAGGGATATAGAGCTCCAGATAAGCATACCTAAAGAAGGGACGGATGTTAAAAATGTTGGCTTGCTTTTCAGGGCGGTTCCGGACGGATCAGGAGAGGGCAATGTTCAGTTCTCCCCTAATTTTATCAATTCTTTTGAAGTTATAACTGGCTCTCTTCCTGGAATTGAGCCGAAGCCTGAAAAATCGGGGGAAGGCATCTTTCTTTCAATCTTTTATTCACTGCTTGTCCTTATGATATTAGTAATGGCATTGATAATAATTGTTTACGTGAGAAATAGAAAGCAATATGAGGGAGGAAGCAATGTTTAAATATTTCCTGCTTCTTTTTCGGGAATGAGAAGCAGAGTTGGAAGGGTAATTCTTTTTTCTGTTTTTATGCTTCCTGTTCTTTTTGCTGTGCTTAATTTTGTTCCGGAGAATGAAGTTTTGCAGAGCCCACAGGCGAAGTTTGCGCCGTTTGATGCCTCGGTTACAATACAAAACAACAACCCTCCAGAGATAACTGAATTTAATCCCCCCGTTTTGAATATTGAGGCAATTGGAGAGGAAGATTTGCATTTTAATCTAAGCTTTATAGATGCGGATAATAATGAGCTTCTAGTCTCCTGGTATGCTGATGGAAATTTGATTGAGGAAGGTTTTGATGAAGGAGACGGATTTGATGAATTTAATTTTGATTTCAGCTGTGGCATAGAGGGGGAGAGAAGCATTCTTGCTGTTGTCAGCGATGGGTTTGACATGGATAGTGTTGAGTGGAATATTGATCTGGCTTTGAGAGACTGCTCTTCTGGAGGAAATGAAGGACAGAATGGAGGGAGCAACCCTGATACTGGCAATTCCAGCTTTAGCGTTTCAAGAAGTTTCGTGCAGAAGAGCCTTTTTCCTGGGGAGATTGGAAGGGAAAGTGTCATAATAAACAATACCGGCTCAACTGACCTTGATTTTGAATTTTCTCTTTCCGGCATGGGGAATCTTGCTTCCCTTTCAGCCTATAATTTTTCCCTTGATTCCGGGAAGTCAAGGTTTGTAGATATAAATTTTCAGAGCTCAAGAGACCAGCAGGCTGGCGTCTATACGGGAAACCTTGCTGTGGAATCAGGTGCTCTTGCAGCAGTTGTGAATTTAGTCCTCGAAATTCTTGATAAAGAATCATTGTTTGATGTGAGGGTTTCACTTCTTGATGATATAATCACGGAGAAGGATAAGATAGAAGCAGTGGTAGATGTTGATGAGCTTTCAAATCTTGGGGAAATTGGAGTCCATATCGGCTATTTTGTAAAGGATTATGATGGGAGTGAGATAAAACTTTTTGAGGAGGATTTAATGATAACTGGCTCCCAGAGATTGGAAAGGAGTTTTGACCTGCCTTCTGAACTTGGCTTTGGCAATTACCTTTTTTATGTCAAGCTTACTTATGAAGAGAAGATTGCTGTTGCGAGCCAGCCTTTCAGGATAAGTTCAGTGGGATTTTGGTATAAGCTTATAATGACTTTGATAATAGTTGACATTATAATCCTTGTTCTGGCGATTGCATATTACATATATCGGAAGAAATCGGGGCTTATTTGATTATCCAGTCAGTTCAATCAGCAATCATAATGCTGGCTTTATCCGAATAATTTCATCTGCTTTCCTGTTGAGATTATTTCATCAAAGTCCTTATGGAAGAAGAATAGAATTGTATTTGCTATGGGCTTGATTTGCTTGTCTATGTAATGCTTGTAGTCAAGTTTGTGTTTTAATTTCTGTATCGGCTCCGGGCCTTTTTCAGTTATGTAGTACTCTATTACTCCTGAATCAAGAACGTCCAGCTGCCTTGCGGCTTTTACGTGTGGCGGGGTTGTTTTGGTGTATTCTGCCAGGGATTTTCTTATTGATTTTCTGTAGACCAACTTGCCATCTAATTTTCCTTTTTGCAGAGATTTTACGTAATCCCTGATAAACTGAACAAATTCTTCTTTGTGGAAAATTTTGTCTAATAATTTGGTCTGGAATTCTCTTGCAGCATCTGTCCAATCCCCCCTTATCGCTTCGAGCCCTACAATCTCCATTTTCTCCTTTCCGTTCTTTTCCAGCAGGCCCGCGTATCTCTTTTTGCTTCCGAGTTCGCTTCCTCTGACTTTTGGCATAAGAAAAGACAGGTATTGCTTTTCAAATTCTAATTCCAGGAAAGATTGCCTGTTATAATTCTTTTTTACATAATCCTGATAGAACTTGTTGATGTGATCCTGTATTTCCTTTCCTATTTTATTTGCTTTTTCTTTGTTTGTATTTGTTTCTACAAACACGCTGTCGGTGTCGGAATAGATTGTCTTATATCCAAGCTTCTTTATTTCTTTGGCAGTAAGCTTTATTATGAACTGCCCAAAGTGGGTTATTGCATTTGCCATCTTCAGTGAATAGTACCTGCAATTCGGGCTGGCAAGAACGCCGAAGAAAGAATTCATGATTATCTTTATTGCATAGCTTGAGAGCTCCCTCTTTTCTCTCTTGGCTTTTTCCCTCTCTTCATGAAGCTTTGATATTATTTCAGGAAGGATTCCTGCTTCGTTTTTAAAATAGGCCTTGTTTGGAGATTCTATTGACCCTTTTTCTTTCTTTTCCAGATAAGATGCAGGGTCTATGTTAAATGTTTTAATTATCGAAGGATATAGAGATTTGAAGTCTAAAACGAGGACGTTATGATATATTCCCGGAACTGAATCCATGACATAACCTCCCTTTATCCTTTCGCCTCTCTCTTTATAATCCAGAGATGGAGATACAAGGCCGCGTTTTCTGGCTTCCCTGATGTACAGAGAATCGAAGGCAGCTATTGATGCTGTCAGCCTGTTCAATGGAAGGCCTGTTAACATTGAACGCTCTATAGCAAGGTCTATGGTCTTTGTCTTCTCTAGGATGTCGTAAGCCAGCATACAGTCTTTCAGGTTATAATCTATCAACTTGCCCTTGTTTGTTTCGTATAAGCTTTCTATTTCATCATGCCTTTCCTTGCCTTTCAAAATTTTCCCCTCTCCTAATAGAGCTTGAGAGACATCTTCCAGGGTGTATGACTCAAATTTTTTTTCCTTTATAGATGGGGCTTCTTTTATAAAGGGGTCTCTTAACAGATACAGGCCGTCGAGGACCTGCCTTCCCGGAATTGTTGCCGTAGATGTGCGCATGAAGTTGCTTTCTATTTTTATTCTCGCCTGCTCGTTTGTTCTTCCGATATCAAATGGGATATTATTCTCTTCAAACTTCCTTTTCAGGTATAATAGGTCAAAATCTATGACATGCCATCCTGTTATTATGTCAGGGTCCTGGGAAATTATTTCTTCCCTAAATTTTTCCAGAGCGGCTCTTTCATCTTTACAGGATACTGTATCAGGATGTTTTGACTCTCCCACAATAAAATTCTTTCTGTAATTATCGGAATACAAACCTATGCAAAACAAATCATTGGTTTTCTTGCCTGATTCTATATCCAGGGCAATGACTTTCAGCTTTGGCTTTGTTTCTGATGGGACTATTTTTGGATTGCTGAAAATCAGGTCAACTCTTTCTCCCGGCTCTTCGTCTTCCGGCTCTATCTTCACAGCACCCAGAAGATTATTGTCTATTATGAATCTTGTCACCGGAGTTAAGTCTGATTCATAGAGCTCTATCTTCTTTTTTCTTAAAGCAGAGGCTAATTTTTGCAGCTCTGCCTGATTTCCTGAGGAAATTTTTGAAACTTTTTTTCCCCTGAAGTCCGCCAGCTTTGTTTCTTCCACATGAAATTTCTTCAGTAATGAAGATGCTTTTTTGGAGTCCTGCTGCCTGATGAAAAAATAAGGGGCGAAGTCGTGAACTGAAGCGAAGGATTTTCCGTTTTCAAGCCTGCCAAATAAATAGACTTGGGTTTTGTCATCCGTGGTTTTATGGGATATTGAGACGATATATCCACTAAGAGGCTTCATTTTATTCATAATGGGAAGGAGTTTTTAGACTTTTGTAAATATTTATAAACATAAGGGGATAATTGTTATTATGAAGGTTGAGGTGAATGTAGAAAAGAAGTATGCTCTTATGATTATTGCTTCTGTATTAATTCTTGCTGGCGCGATTGGAATCTATGCCTATACTGTCAATCCTGGAGCTGTTCCAAATCCTGGACATACTTTAACGGGCATTCAGGGATACTTTGACGGCGATGCTGATTTGCAGGCATCTTTAGGAAAGTTGTGCCAGAAGGATGGAACAAACTGTAATATCACAGGAACTGGGGATGGAATAGGAGGTGCTGTTCAGTTTTATACTGGCTTTACAAATCAACCAAGGGTTATTGGTGTCCATGAATTTTGCTCTCTTTCAAAGGCAAGCTGGGTTGGTTCAGGCTCGGGTTGTGCTTGCGAAGTTACTGGCTCCAAAGGAGGAGAGTGGACATTGACATCAACCAGGTGCGAGTCGGGAGGGACTATTGAATGTTCTGCTGTGTGCATAAATGCCCCTTAAATTTTTAGGATATTCTGGTAGTGACAAACATAGGATTTAAATACCTGTATTTTTAAGATTTTCTATGAACCTGTATATTGTTGAACTCCCAGAGAGACTTCCTGTAGCGGCAGATGTCCAGAGAGTAGCATTCTCAAGTGGAACTGATGATGGGGGAGCGATTAGAAACTATCTTTTTAGATCTGGTTCGAGGCTATCTAATCGTGGGGCTGCAATTGTTTCCGCTCATATTAGGGATAATGGCGGATATGAGCAAAGGGCACATCTTGTTCCTGAAGTTGAATTTATGGATGAGTCTGTTTCTGATGAGGAATTAAAGAGTGCACGATTCTATGCTTTTGCCCAGGAATTGGCTGGAGGAAAAAACCCTGATTTGGGCGTTCTTGCCAGAGCCAGTAAACTTTGGGCTGCCGCGAGCAGAAGAAATCAGTAAATTATTTAACTTGAAGTTCTATCTGATTTGATGGGATTGCAAATAGGGGAGATTGTTCAGAGGAAAGGCATTAATCTTAAGGATTTAAAGGGCAAGACGATTGCTGTAGATGCCTACAATGCTATTTTTCAGTTTTTGTCTTCAATAAGACAGGTTGATGGGACTCCTTTGATGGATTCTTCAGGCCATGTAACCTCGCATTTGTCAGGATTATTTTATAGGAATATTTCTTTGATGGCTGAAGGCATAAAGCTGATTTATGTCTTTGATGGAGAGTCTCATGAGCTGAAAGGCAAGACAAAAGAAAAAAGAGCAGAGGCAAAGGAAAAGGCGCTGGAAAATTATGAGAGGGCAATGATTAAAAGAGATTTTGTTGAAGCAGGCAGGTATGCCAAGCAAGGGTCGAAGATAGAAGAAGGAATGATAGAGGAAAGCAAGGAACTTCTGGAAGCAATGGGAATTGCTGTTGTTCAGGCGCCTTCAGAGGGAGAGATGCAGTGCGCAGAACTTGTCAAATCGGGAGAGGCATGGGCTGTCGGGAGCCAGGATTATGACGCTCTCGTTGTCGGCGGGACAAGACTGATACAGAATCTTACTCTCGCAAAGAAAAGAAAGGTTAATGGAGGAAGCATAGATATAGGGCCGGAGATGATTGAATATGAAAAAGTCCTGAATAGTCTTGGTGTGACTGCAGACCAATTGATTTGTCTTGCTATTCTCGTTGGAACTGATTTTAATCCCGGAGGAATAAAGGGACTTGGGCCTAAGAAATCTTTGGCCATTGTGAAAGATAAGAAGTATCCTGTTGAAATATTTAAGGAAGTTGAGGAAAAACTGGATTTTAACTGGCAGGATATCTTTGAGATTTTTAAGAGGCCCAATGTGGACAAGATGAAGATAAGTTTTCCAAAGATAGATGAGGCAAGGATTAAGGAAATCTTAGTTGAGAGGCATAACTTTTCCTTGGATAGAGTTGAGAAGCAGCTGGAAAAGTTAAAGCAGGGAAAAGGGAAAGCCGCGCAGAAGACGCTGTTCTAATCCTCTCCTGCGATATCTTTGGTCATCCAGTCTATTCCTTTTCTTTTTGAAGTTGTGCCTTTTCTATATCCTTCCGCTCTTGCTCTTAATAGTTCTCCTGCTTTTTTGGTTTCTTCTTCTTCAACTTCTTCTTTCTTGCTTTTGATATAACGGTTTATGTCTCTTGCAAGATAAACTACTATTATGAGGGCAAGTATCATAAATAGTAGCACCCACCATATAATGTAAGGGTCGGTTATTATTGATATTACTTCATCTGTTGCTGTCTTTATTGCTCCTGACAATCCTATAAGAGAAGTGGTGACTAATGTGCCAATTATACTCATCCATTTTCTTCCAAATATTGCATCCAATGGGCCAAAGGTCAGGATGAACAGGATTGCCCAGAGTATGATGGAGATAATGAAGTTCAATGACAGCGAATATTCGGCTCCCAAAACCACTTTGAAGATCGGGTTGAAATTTTTTAGAAAATCACTTATGTCCAGGATTAATTCACCCCCCTTTTTCTGCCTTAAATATTCCCTCCATTCTGTTGCAAGATAGCTTTCATTGGAAAGCCTGTCTTTTGTGTCTGTTGCATTTTCCTTGAAATCTTCGAACTGTTCTTTTTTGTCCTCAAAGAAGTCTGCTTGTGCGCTGATAATTTGGGCAGACAACAGGATAAGTAACACAAAACTTAATAGAAACAACTCTTTTTTCATAGATTATTCAGGGAATGGGATTTTAAAAAGATTGATGTTTAAGGAGAAGCGCCTTCCGCTCTTGCTGCGTCCGACCTTGCTCTTGTCAGTGCTGCAGCCCTTTGTTCAGTGTTCAGGGCATTATCTATTTCTGACCTGACAAGTTCTGCTCCCAGCATCCCTCTTATCCATCTGTTTCCGAAAATCATTATCAAGGTCAAAATTCCAACTATCCCAAATATCCACCTCGTTGTCACACTTAACAGGGGATAATCAACTAAAAATCTGTAAACCAGGAATATGCCATAAACTATCCACATAAACCACTGGAAAACAACTGCCCCCGGAGATTGGAAGTGTGCTACTATCCTCCAGGTGAATGTCATCAGTATCAATAATGGGAAAAGGAATAGAAGGGTTAATCCCAGTGCTTGGTATGTTTGCAGGGTTGCAATCACTTCGTCAACTGTAAAGTAGCTCACACCCAGGAAGGCAACGATTATGCTAATCACCCATCTGACTGCATTCTGTTTTATTATTCCACTACCTTCAAGAACGGACCAAATTAATAAAGATAAGAGAATGATGAAAAGCCATTTTGTGACTCCTATATCAACACCCAATTCTGTTTGGAAAGTGAACAGGTCGACTATTGGACCAATTACGGCGTTGTCCTTTAATTCATTCTGGGCCGAAGCAATTCCTGAAAATAAAGTCGTTGCGAAAGATAAGAGCAAGACTAGACTTAGTATTTTCACCCCTCTTTGATTAATCATGTCTAACAGAGTTTTGGAATGTTTATAAATATTTCGCGATTGCAAGATATTTGATATTCTCTTTTGATTATTCTTGAATGTGAGAATCTTTTTAAACTTCCATTCAATATGATAAGTATGAAAAAAAGGGTGATGGGGGGAATTTTTGTTTTCTTATTGCTGGTGCCTCTGGTAAGCGCACAGCTTCCTCAACCTGGAGATGCTATCGAAATGACTATAGATGCGCTGAAGGAAGTCTTAACTCCCATATTTGAGGCAATATTGGGAACGAGCTCTTATGACGATTTTTTCTTTGCTAAGATACTTCTGTTATTGCTTCTTTTTGTTGTGATTTCTGCGGCGGCTAAGAAAGTCCCTGCCTTTGAGAATAATAAGGCAGTCAGTTTTGTTATCGCCCTCGTCATTTCTTTGCTGGCTGTCAGATACATATCGGAAGAAGGATTTATTGCCGGAATCCTTTTGCCTTATGGGACACTCGGAATAGCGATTGTAACTCTTTTGCCATTCATTATCTACTTTTACTTCCTGCATAACATCGGGCAAAGCCCATTTTTTAGAAGAATTGCCTGGATATTTTATGGTATAGTCTTTGTTGCTGTCTGGTTTACAAGGCCGGATGGGCAGATTTCTGAAGCAGCCACCTGGATTTATGTTCTTGGTGTTGCGGCTGTTGCTATATCCTTCTTTTTTGACAAAGATATTCATAAGTATTTCGGGACCGTAAGGCATGAGAAGCTTATGAGAGGATTCAAACTGAAACAACTGACTGACTTGGAAGCTGATATTTCAAAACTTACCTCAATTCCTGCTGGTGAAAGGTCTGATTATGTTAATCGTAGGCTTAGAGCCCTTGGAGATAGGCATGAGCAAATGCTTCGCGAGCTGTAAATAATCTCAACCTCTTCGGTAACCTACAATATCCCTGCCGTGGTAAATTGGGACTTCAGTAGATTTCTGCCTTACTTTGTCCTTGCTTCCTCTTACTGCAATGAAAAGGCCTATTGCAATTACAACTATACTCGCTATTGTCAGGGTTGAATTTGAAATTCCTTCTGGGATCTGAATCTTAATTGACTGGGCGATGGTAGGGGCTGTGAGAGCTAAAAGAAAGATTCCTATAATCGTTATGACGTATCCTAATGATTTATTCATGGTGCCTCTTTTATCTTTTTATCAGGAAGGATTTGTATTTAAAGATTTTGAAAAGGGTTTTAAAGATGGATTGCCTGGGAGAGTTATGAGATTAGGCATTGACGTCCTGGGGAATGTAGTTATATTGAAATTTGACAGGGATACTAAGATTAGGGAGAAAAAGAAGATTGCTATGGAATTTCTTGATAGTCATAAGTCTGTCAGGACTGTTCTTGAAAAAACAGAAAGATTTTCAGGAAGATTAAGGACCCAGGATACAAGATGGCTTGCAGGCGAAAAGACAAAAGAGGCATTGTATAAGGAGAATGGGTGTGAATTCAGGCTGAATGTTGATACCTGTTATTTCTCTCCCCGCTTGGCAGAAGAGAGAAAGGATATAGCAAGCAAGGTTAAGAAGAAAGAGGAAGTTTTAGTCATGTTCTCCGGTGTAGGGCCTTTTCCGATTGTCATAGGCAAGTTAAGCAGATGCAAAAAAGTTGTAGGTGTGGAATTAGGAAGGGATTGCCACAAATATGCTTTAATCAATGTGAAGAGGAATAAATTGCAAAATGTGGAATTGTATCAGGGAGATGTCCGCAGAGTCATAAAAAAAGGAGGGTTGAACTTAAAGGGAACCTTGGTGCCCTTAAGATTTGACAGGATTGTCATGGCGAGGCCTAACTTGCAGGACAGCTTTTTGGATGTGGCTTTTTCTGTTTCCAAGAAAGGCACGATGATACATTATCACGGATTTTATAATGAAGCAGATAAGGATGAGATGCTTGGAATGATAAAAGAGGAAGCTAAGAAAGCAAGAAAAAAAATTAAAATTGTTAGGGTTAAGAAAGCAGGAGATATCGGGGCTTATAAGTTCAGGTATAGAGTTGATATCAAAGTTATTTAGTGTCTGGCCTTAAAGCATATAAGTTGTCAAAGTGCCCTTTGATGAATCCCTGAATTTCTGTATCGACCACAATTCTGCCCTGCTGTGATGCGATTGTTCTGAACCCATATGCTGCGGTTCTGTTTTTTATTCTATGCCTTGCAGGATTTTCGTAAACCTTTATCTCAAGCGTTTCTGTATCTCCTGTCATCCTAAGAGGTTCCACAAACCTGCTTGTCATTCCTGCATTAAGTGCAATATAATTTGTTCCTTGAGATTGGTTAAGCTTTTCTGTATAAGCAACTAAACTTCCCGGAATTATTGCCGCAGTAAAGAACTCACTTTCACCTGTTATCCGCTTGTATTCTCTTGTATCGTTTTGGTTTATTTCAATTTCTTCTTCATATACTAAACGTTTATCTTCAACAGGCTCAACAATTGGTCTTTGCACTGAAAGCCTTGTCACTATTCTTGCTCTTGTTGCATTTTCCACTTCTGCGATAGTATTTACTGTGACAATTCCCGTTGTTCTATCATATACTATTCCAGGATTATCCTCGCATCTCCATGAAATCTCATCGCCTGGAAATGTTTTTCCTTCCCATGTTACTTCTTGATCAAGGAAGTTATATAAAGGATTTTTTCCTCTTAGAAGATTTAGGATATAATGAGGTATCTGGGAACCTGCAGTGCTAAGGTATGTGCCTATCACCAGCACATCTCTCAAATTTAGTCTGGCGGCTACTTCAGGATCGTGATGGACTGCGTTCCTGTCTTTTGTAACTCTTGCCAGAGCTATTGCGTCCTCTCTTTTGACTGTTCTTCTCACTATGGGGGGCGTTGCTTCCAGTCCTTTTAATAGGTTGATCATGTTATTACTATAATATAGTGTCTTTTAAAGCTTTCTAAAATTCAATTTCCGCCTTTACAGCTGTAGGGGCCTCTCCGCCATGCCAGGTGAATCTTGGGCGGATCCTCATTGGATAAATCCTCTCGGAATTGTCATCAAGGATTATTGCAGAGCCTTTTATCCTTGGTAGTCCGTCGAGTTTCTGTTTTATTGATTCAAGAAGATAGGTCTGCATTATCTGGTTTAAGGATTCTATGTCTGGCTGGGATGTAACTCTATGGGAAAGGATTATATCTGATTGGGTCATGACATCCCTGTGAATCTGCCCTGGCTGTTGTGTTGCAAGAACCATTGAAATGCCGGGCTGTCTTCCCTCTCTTAATATCTGAACTAAGGAATCTGTCGCAGGGGTTTTTCCTGTCTTCGGCAGAAATTCATGGGCCTCATCTATGAATATCCATATGAGGGGAACCTCTCTTGCGGGGTTGTAAGACATATATTCGAGGCCGTGCTGTATTGACTGTATCTCTTCTTTTTTTCTTGCGTCAATTCTTTCCTTGAAAAGCTTTCTTGAAACAAGACCAATCACCAGCCCACGGACATTGAATGAGCCTACTGAGCTGTAAACAGAAAGGTCTATGACTGTTGTGGAGCCAGGAGTTATAAGGTCCGAAATGCTTACAGCTTCCTGATTTCCTGATGCAAATATCCCCCAGGTGCTTGCGGCGTTAAATAGCGCCAGAACTGTGTTCTTTGTTTCTCTTGATGATTCCTTATCCTTTTCCGCTTCTCTTCTTATTTCTTCTATATCAAAATCTTCTCCAGAATCTTTTAGCTTTGAGATTATATTCTGGATTAGCGTGCCTGGGGGGGAGGTTACCGAAAGATTAAAGGTAAGTATCCAGTCTTCAGCGTCCAGTTCGTCTGGTTTCAGGGCAAATGGAGAATCAATTGGAATTCCTTTCTTCCTGTATTCTTCAACTTTTCCGAGAGGGGCGAGAACTTTTACGGGAAGCTTCCTTGGTTTGAGGTTCCATGATTTCAAGAGCAGGGAATCCTTGTCATTTTCAAACTTCATGGTCCAGAATATCCCCATAGTGTCAAATATAATTGAAGCTATGTTTCTTGACTCCTCTGAAGGCAATCCTGCAAGCTCTTCCGCCATGACTCCTATTGTGTAACTTTTTCCAGATCCTCTCTTACCGGCTATCAAAACGACATGGCTTCTTGCAACATCCATGAATAAATTATTTGACAGTGAAGTATGCTGTCCCATTGTGACGTAGCCCTTTCCCAGATATATCAGGCCCCTGCTTCCAAATTTTTTCTTATCAGACTTGTCTCTTCCGAGAATTATGTCATAAGGCATAACAGCTTTTAGCATAGAAGATATATAAATTATGTTATAGAAAACCAAACCTTTTTAAAAGAGACTTGTTTGTTTTCAGGATGCCAAAATCAGAGGAGAAGAAGGAAAATGAGGTTATTGAGATTCCTGTCGGCAGGTATTTTTCTAAAGTAAGAGAGAATCCATGGATTGTTTCGACTTTTGTGCTCGGGTTGCTCCTTCTTGGCTCGTTAATATTTGGATTTAGTGCGGGAGGGTATAATTCTGTCAGCGAGGATAAAGCTGCTGATAATCTTGTTGAATTCATTTCTTCAGCAGGAGCTGATGCGCAGATACTATCAAAAGAGAAGGATGGAGCTTTATATCTCTTTAACACTGCTATAGATGGAGAGCAGGTGCAGATTTATGTCACACTGGACGGTAAATATGCTATTGTTCAGCCTATTCCTCTTGATTCTGCCGGTCCTGTAGAAAATACCGATGATACCAATACTGGAAGTCAAGGCAGAGTAAGAGTTGAAATTCCTGAAGATGCCCATGTTAAAGGTCAGCCTAATGCTCCTGTGACTATTGTTGAATTTTCTGATTTTGAGTGTCCATTCTGTGCTATATTTTATTCAGATACCCTTGGGCTGATAGAGCAAAATTATATTGATGCCGGAAAAGTAAAATTGGTTTACATGCATTTTCCTTTAGGCTTCCATGAAAAGGCGCAGGGAGCGGCTGAAGCGTCCGAGTGTGCAGGAGAACAGGGTAAATTCTGGGAGATGCACGATAAGATGTTTGAAAACCAGGCATCACTTGGAGAATCCAGTTATATTTTATGGGCCACTGAAATTGGTCTTGATGTGAATGATTTCAGTGCTTGTGTTGATTCAGGGAAGTATGCCGCGAAAGTCAATTCTGAACTACAGTATGGAGGGCAGATTGGTGTTTCAGGGACTCCAGGATTTTTCATAGGAAATGAGGCAGATGGCTTCGTGAAAGTTGAGGGAGCTTTGCCCTATGCAAACTTTGAGCAGATAATTGAAAAGGAACTTGCAGGTTAGGATATAAATATTTATAACTGAATTTATTTTTCCGTCTTCATGCGCTTTAATTTAGTTTTGGAGCATACTACTGAATTATACAGATTTCTGCAGACAAATTTTTCAGCCCCTTATTCTAACTCTTTTGATTCGAATGTAAGCGTCGCTGAAATGGATGAGGAGGAAGATAGGAGTGAAATAAAGATTATTGACAACGGGCCTGTAGAACTTTTCCCTCCACTCTTAGATTTGACTATGAGGGTCTCCCTTTTTGATGGGGGCTACTCCTGCAACCTTTCCTTCGGAATACAAAACACTGGCGCGCTCAAAAGGATGAGGGTAAAAATGAAAAACAGACTTGGCGATGCCTGGTCTCCTTTGACTAAAGACCCAATTGACTTTCGCGGTTTTTTTCTTGATTCTCAAAGAAACCCTATAGTCTCCGGATCTTTTATCCCTACAGTCGTTGATACCGCAGGGAACCTTGTTTCAGCGCCAAGATATCGCCTGTCTTTAGGAAACTCGGGAACGGTTCCAAGAAGTCTTGGGGAAATTGATACATTTACTCAGGAGATGGGAGTATTGCAAAGAGTTGCAAGCGCTTTTTACGATTCCTGCTATTCGGGAAGAAGAATCTGGGACAGGAGTTCTGCTCTCCCATCAAATCTTTACTTCAGCTGCCTTTTGTAGCAAAAATCTTAAATACTCTCATTTTTTCTATGACTTATGAAAGTAGCTGAATTGAAAGCAGGGGAAGGCAAGGTTGATGTTGTTGTTACGATTAAGAGCAAGGAAGAGCCAAGAAGCATGATTAAGTTTGGAAAGGAACTTGTTTTATGCAATGCTGTTGCTGAAGATGATTCTGGAGAGATTAAGCTGACATTATGGAATGCGGATGCTACAAGAGTCAGTAAAGGAGATAAAGTCCATATCACAAATGGCTATGTCAGTGAGTTTCAGGGTGAAAGGCAATTGACTGCGGGAAAGTTTGGAAAGATTGAAGTTCTTGAGGAAGCGGAGGAGTAGTTGTGAAATCCACTGTCAGGGTTCAAAAAAGAGGACAGAAAGCTGTATTTTCCGGGAATGAACTTGGCCCTGTTGAGGTGATTGTTTTGGATTCTGAAAGGATTAGCAGAAAAGCAAATGATAAAAGAGCCACTCTTGAAGTCAGAGAGGCACAGGATATCAGAAAAATTCAGATAACTCCTTCCAGTGGGCTGGTGGAAGTTGCTTCAGGGGTTTCTGTAGGGATTGCCAGCATTGAGAAGGACAGGGGAGCTGTTTCTTTATATTACTCTTTTCCGGATAGTTATTCAGTTTTATTTACCAGATGTTACTGATTCATTTAGAAAGTTTTATATAGATTTTAATGGATTTCTTATTATGACTTTTGAGCTGCCTGAACTGCCTTATGCATATGATGCTTTAGAGCCGCATATAGATGCGAAGACTATGGAGATACACTATACCAAGCACCATCAGGGCTATGTAGATAAGCTGAATCTGGCATTGCAGAAATATTCTGAACTGCAGGGAAAGAAAATTGAAGAGCTTCTTGCTGATAATCTTGCAATCGTTCCTGAAGACATTAAGACAGCCGTTAGGAATAACGCCGGCGGCCATGTGAATCATTCTTTGTTCTGGGAGATTATGTGCCCTGCTGATGAATCTGGAGAGCCATCTGAACAACTAATGAGTGCGATAGAAGACTCTTTCGGAAGTTTTGATGATTTTAAGAAGCAGTTTTCTGAAGCTGCGCTGGGAAGATTTGGAAGTGGGTGGGCGTGGCTTGTTGTTAATAATGGAAAATTAGAAATAGTCTCGACAGCAAATCAGGATTCTCCTCTTATGCAGGGTATGATTCCTATTCTTGGATTAGATGTTTGGGAACATGCTTATTATTTGCATTATCAGAATAAAAGAGCTGATTACATAGAATCTTGGTGGAACGTTGTTAATTGGAAGAAAGTTGAAGAGGTTTATGAGAAATTGGGATTACTTTCCTAAGAAATCAATCTCTTCCTGATTGAGCTTCAGCTGCCCTTGGATTTTTGGTGAGGTCTTTATGAAGTTTTTGACAAGATTGAAATCTTTCATAGCTCTTTTAACAGAACAGTGGACAAGCTTGGCATATTTTTGTGCAATCGTCTTCTTTTTTACAGTTTTCTGGTTGTTGAGCCATATTTTAAGAACTCTTTTTGGCCTTTCATATTTTGTGAATTTATTTGTCTGTTGTGGTTTTGCAAATGAAATTCCTGCCGACTGGAATATTCCCTGATACACTAAAAATCTCCAAAATTGCTGCCTGTATATCCTGCCACGGAACTTGTCTGCATTTGACAGCGCAAGGAAGGCATTATACAGTGATTGATTCTGGTATTCTCTTGGAATGTTTTCCTCTATCCATAAGAGAATTTCATCAAGAGACAGAGAGGTATTGTCAAACACATTAAGAAAGGGCTGCCTCTCCTGAAAAATCAATTTGAGGATATTGAATATACTTTGCTCCTGGTTTCTTGTTTCCAGGTATTCCATGTCTTCTCCCTTGCTTGCAGAATGAAATTGTAGGTCATTCAGCGCTGCACGGACATCTCCCTGTGACTTTATTGCAATCTGCCTAAGATAGTGTTCGTTTTCTTGTATTCCCTCTTTTTCACACACTATCTTTAGGATGCGGGCTATGGTGTCTATTTTCAGGGGCTTTAATTCAACCAACTTGCACTTTGGCCTAAGCTTTGAGAATTTTGACTGCCAGATATCATTTCCTGTAAGTATTAAAGGATGGCTTGTCTTTTCTATAATTCTTACCAGCTCCGGGACCCCGCCTATGTCTGTGCCTGTGACTCCGTCAACCTCATCCATAAGAAGAATTTTTCCTTTCTTAAAAAGGCTCTGCTGCTCGGATGCGGGCTTTAGAATTTCTTCGAGCTTGGTGCGGTTTCTTAAATCAGAAGAGTTGAGCTCAAAAATTTCCATATTGTTTTCTTTTGCAGCAGCTAGTGCGAGAGAGGTCTTTCCCGTCCCAGGAACTCCGTGCAGAAGAATTGCTTTTTTCTTTGGAAATTCTTTTATAAATTTCTGGACTTCCATAGCTGCTTGATCCTGGGATATCAATTCCTTATAGGATTTTGGACGGTATTTTTCTGCATATGAGGTCATATTTCTATTTAGGAGAAAGGGATTATAAGTATTGTTGTGGGAACAGTGATAACTTTAAAAAGAAACACTTTTTTTTGGATACTATGGGAAATTTACTAAGGAGTCAGAGGAGACAGCTCAAAGAATGGGTTGAAGCATTGGAGGATGGCTCTTTTAATGGAGATTCCAAAGCAGAAGTTGAAAGAATAAAAGGATTGCTTGGGGAGTGGGGCGCTGCCTCCAATAGTGAATATTATGCAAGACTTGATAATCTTAATGGGAAGGCTATCGGGGATTCTGACATTGAATTCACACAGGGAAAGAGAAAATATATTGGTCTTGTTGATGATAAAATTACAGTTGTCACTCCCGTATACGGGCATATGTTCATTGAAAGATATTATGCAGAGAGATTTAAATTAAGCTGGAGGTTTAATCAAAAAGGAAGAATAGATATGATTGATTCCATGCTCTATCCTGATTTGCTCTGGCATCTTGTAACTGTCAAGAATTTTCAGAGCATTGAGCCTGGATGGGCTCATGGTTATGCTTTCCATACTGTTCTTCCAAGGGATTTAGCAGAATTCCTCCCAGGATTTGAAAGCGCCGATGAAAGGACAAGATATGATTTAGTAATGAAATCAGGGCATAGAATTGCCGCAGACATTTGTTCTGGTCTGGAAAGAAATTCAATAAAACGGCCAGCTTTTATTGGAAGGGACAAGGCTTATTTGGGGGATATTGCAGAAGATGATGAAGCTGCTGTTTTATTGCAGAGGGCATCAATGGTTAAACCAAGAGTTGCAAGAATGACAAATTCATCTGAAAGGGGACAATTGGTGATAAATTATTCCTGATTATTTTCCTAATCCTGCAAGTACAAAAGAAGCAATAAGGGATTCTAGCTGGACAAACTCATCGCTTCCCTCAACAATTCTGAATTCTATCTCTCCTGTCTTTTCTGTAAGCTTGACTTTTATTTCCGGCTCAATCTCAAGATTCCAGATTTCTTTTTGGATAGCTTTTATTATGTCAGTTCCTGAAATTGATTCAGAGAGCATGACATCCAGAAGCTTTTCTTTTGCTTTTACAAAATCGCCTGTCAGGGCATAATCCAGAACGACTTTGATATCCTTTGGCTTTGTCTGTGCCGCTATTATGTTAATCATTTCGGCGTTTATGTCAGGTGATATTGAGGCTGTTGCCTGCAGGAGATTTATTGCCCTTCTGCAGTCACCTTCAGATATTTCATACAGGGCCTCTACTGCCTCTTCAGAAATTTTCAATCCCTCTTTCTCGGAGATCTTTTTTATCACAGAGGAAACGTCTTTTTTCTCAAGAAGCTTGAACCTGAAAACAACACATCTCGATTGTATAGGGTCTATAATTTTCGATGAGTAATTGCAGGACATTATGAACCGGCAGGTGTTGGTGTAGTTTTCCATTGTCCTTCTTAATGCCTGCTGGGCTTCTCTTGTCAGGGCATCTGCTTCGTCAAGGAAGATGACCTTGAATGGAACCGGGCCGAGAGATTTTGTTCTTGCAAAGTCCTTGACCTTCTGCCTGACGACATCAATCCCTCTTTCATCTGATGCATTTAATTCCAGGTAGTTGTCTTTCCAGGAATCACCAAAAAGCTGTTTGACTATTATCAAAGCTAAAGTAGACTTTCCTGTTCCGGCTGGTCCTGCAAATAATAAATGTGGAATGTTTATACTGTTTACAAGAGACTTGACGCGCTTGACTATTTCCTGCTGTCCGACGACTTCCTCAAAAGCAGAGGGCCTGTACCTTTCTGTCCAAATGTCTGACTGAGCCATAATTGATTTTAGGGCAAAGTGTATTTAAGGATTATTGTGTTAAAGCTGATTATTGAGGGGGTTATATAATCTGTCAAGTCTGTAAGGGATGCTTAGAAGTGAAATTCCTGAAAGAGCTATACCTGTAACTCCTATTATCTTTGGTATTAATTCAGAGTAATCATTTGAAGAATCTCGGCTATTTTGAATGTAACCTTGATTAGAAGTGCGTTTTATTTCTTCAGAACTTTCTGATTTAATCAATTCCGGAATTGATGTAAGCGCTGTCATGGATATTCCCAGTCCCAGTATTATGCCTATAAGTCCCTGCCCTACAATTCTGCTCTTTTGTGGATTATAGGAGGACGTGGAAGAATTATTTGTCATGAAGCTGCCTTTACTTGCTTCTTTCTCTATGCAGTCTTCTCTTTCTCTTTTCCTTTCTTAATCTTTTTCGCTGCCACTTCCATCTCATCTGGCGCTTTTTTTTCCATCTTCTTGAGGAACGTTTCATTGTGGTGTTAGAAAAAATGGGTTTAAAAAGATTGCTAATATAGGATGGAATGGGTTTTTGGAAAGATGTTAGTGATCTGATAAAGGCTGTTGATATAGTTGTGGAAGTTGTGGATGCCAGAATGCCTGAATTGTCCAGAAACAGGGAGGTCGAAAAGCTTGTACGGAAGAACAGGAAGGAGCTTGTTAAGGCTTTTAACAAGATAGACCTTGTTTCAAAAGGTTCTCTTGAGGAACTTAGGGACAAGTATAAAGGAGACTTTCTGGTTTCTGTTAGAACTGGAGAAGGAATGAAGGGGCTTAGGAGCAAGTTAAGGACTTTGGCTAAGGAAAAGGGTTTTGAAAAAATAGGATTTGTCGGATACCCTAACGCGGGAAAATCTGCTCTTATCAATTTTCTGACAAGAAGGGGAAAGGCAAAGGTTTCGAGCAAAGCTGGGACAACAAGAGGAATTCAGTGGATAAATTTTGATGACCTTAAGATTCTCGACAGTCCAGGAGTGATTCCGAATAATGAGTGGAATGAAGTGAAGCTGGCCTTGCTTAATGCAAAAAATGTCAATAAGCTAAAGGACCCTAGGAAGGTTGCAATCGGGATAATAGATATATTCCTTAAAGACAATCCTGAAGCTTTGCGGGAAAGGTATGGTCTGGAAGAGAACATAATCAAAAAGGAAAGCTGGGACATTTTTGAGATGATAGGGGAGAAGATGAGGGTTTTCAAAAAGAAAGGAGAAGTTGATGAAAATAGGGTCGCTTTTATGATTGTAAATGACTGGCAGAAAGGAAGGCTGAAATTATGAGTTCATTTTTATTCTTGTTATTTCTTCCCTGAATGTCTGAGCTTTATCTTTGTCAAGTATCTCTGAAAAATCTTTTATGTTTGAGTTTATTGCCTTCCCTAGAGATTTCATATTTTTTATTATAGCGGCGATTTCCGGCTCGAGAAGGGTGGTTTTTGAGAGTATTCTCCATCCTCTTGTATTTGCTGAAACTGCGTTTTCATAGGCAAGGGCCCTTAATATGTTGTCCTCATCAGTCAGCTCATCATAAGTCAGGGTTTCAAGAAGAGTTCTTGATTTTTTGAGGTCGACTCTTGTGTAATCCTTTATTATAAGGTTTGTCTCTTTTTCAACTCCGTGTATTATTTCTTTTAATCTTGTTTTTATCAGGGCGCCTTCACTTCCGAGCTCTATGACTTGCTTCTTCAGCTCTTCGGATATCTTTTCTATCATTCTACCCTTTTGTATTGTCGCTAGTGCCTGATTAAGACTTAAGTTATTTCTTATCTCAAGGTGGTTCAATTTTTCCAGATTTTTGTCAAATAGTTCCCTTTGTTTTTCCAGAAGCTGAATGTTCTCGCTTACTTTTCTTAGGAGGTGGTCAGTTGATTTCAGGATATATCTTTTATTTTTATAAAAGAGGGTTGTCTCGTTTCTTCTCTCTGATATTGCTATTACCAACCCGGAGGTCTGCTTTGCTGTTCTTTCTCCCGCCTTGTGCCTTGTGCCTGTCTCCTGGCTTTCTATCTTGCCGTTCGGAGTTAAGAGAACATTTGCATGAAGAATTTTTTTCATGTCCCTTGACATGACAATGGCGCCATCCATTTTCGCGAGTTCAATCAGCCTTTGGGGGGTAAAACGGCAGTTCACTTTGAAACCCCCATCTATAATCTCTGAAGTATTATCATTTTCCACGACGATTAACGCTCCTTTTCCAGATTTCAGGGCCCCATCTATTGCAGATCTGAAATTTGTTCCCGGAGCAACAACACGCAGGACATTAAGAAATTCTTCATCTGTCGCCTTGTTGTTTGTATTCTTTGGAAGAATTGTAATTTGCACCTCTTTTTTTTCTACCATGGATTTGGAAAGAAGGATTTGTATTTATATATTTATGTGGAGAAAAGGTTTTTAAGATGTAATCTACAGTTAATCTCATAGCCCTGTAGTCTAGCGGTCAAGGATACGGCCCTCTGGAGGCCGTGACCCCGGTTCGAATCCGGGCAGGGCTATCAACAAAAATCTTTTAAACCAATGCTTTCTCATCAATATATGCTCTTGTAGTCTAGAGGCCAAGGACACCGCCCTCTCGAACCAGAACAGCCGAGGAAAGGTCGTTGAGACTGTACCTCAGCCAGCTTAAGGCAGGCTCTTTTGAGCCATCACCTTATAATCAAGAAAAGAGGTGGTGGAGAACGGCGGAAACCCGGGTTCGAATCCCGGCAGGAGCATTCTATCAAATTGAGCGAAGGCGAGATTGGCGCTCTGACGGCTTGCCGGCAGGAGCATTACATTTATATTTCTCCTTTTCTTTTTTACTTGATGCTATTGAGGACGCATCTTGCTATTGGTATAGGAGTTGCCCTGTACTTTTTGCCTTTTGTAAGCAACGAATGGAGTTTTGTCCCGATAGTTATTTTTGCCAGCCTTCTTCCTGATGCTGGTTCCGGATTTTCTTTAATGGGAAAGAGAAAAATTTTCAAGTCGGCCCAGCTGTTGACAGGAGGCAGAGGTCTATTACATACATACACTTTCTGCGTTGGGGCTTCCTTATTGCTTGCTTTCATTTTTCCAGTTTCCGCGCTTCCTTTTTTTGTGGGCTATTCCTTTCATCTTCTGGCTGACAGTTTCACAAAAGAAGGAATAAGGCCATTCTGGCCAATAAAAGGGATATCATCTGGTATTGTAGGAACCGGCGGAACAACAGACAAAGCTTTGTTTATCACATTTGTAATAATAGATATTATTCTTCTTATAACCACTTTTGCAAGACTTTTCTGATGGGAAACTATTTATATCAGAAAACTTCTCTATATACATGATTGCAGGATGGATAGTTATTGGATTGGCTGTACTGATTTTTCTGGTTGCTATCTTCAGATCCCAAAACCTTATTTTTTTCTCATCGGTTGCTCTGAAGTACTTTCTGGTTACTCTTGCAATAGGAGTTGCACTATTTTTTGCCTTTTCATTTTATCATATTTATGATGTGAATGATTCGAACCTGAAGAGCTTTTCAGGAGTTGTTGAATTTTCGGGGCATTATTTTTCATGGTTGGCAGGAGCATTTAACAAAGTAGGCGATATAACCGGGTATGCAGTCCAGCAGGATTGGTTTGAGCAAAATTTGACAAACTCATCAAAATGAAAATTCCTATAATAGTGATTAAGCTGCTTTTTTTGGGGGCTCTTTTTATAATAAGCAATCATAATCTGCATTTGACTGACTCATCCGAGAGGGATGTTTTCTTCGATTATTACTCCAACTGGGTTGGCAATCTTTTTACTCAAGGAGCTGAAGTGACTGGGTATCTTGTAAAGTTCAAGTGGCTTCCAAATGAGGTCAATATTTTGGTGAATGGCAGCCATAGTTAGGTTTTTATAGAACTTGTTTTTCTGGGATGTATGCCTCTATAGCTCAGTGGTTAGAGTGCGACATTGGTAAAGGCTTACTCTCGATAGTGAGCGTTCAAAGATGTCGAGGTCCCGGGTTCAAGTCCCGGTAGAGGCTTTTGGTATAATTTAAAAAATACGGTTGTCTCGTTCTGAATGGTTGTTTCACTTACAATTTACCTTGTTCTTTATATCCTTGCTCTTTTTGCTATTTCCTTTTATGTTTCAAGAAGACAGACCACAGAGGACTTTTTAATAAGCGGAAGAAACAGAGGCGGATGGCAGATTCTATTCTCTAAGTTTGCAGCAGGGATAGGAGCAGGATATTTCATTACCTATACGGGGTTTGCATATGAATATGGCTTGGGATTGTTTTCTATGCTTCTTGGCTTGATAGCAGGATATCTTGTTTTTGCTTACTGGGCATCACCAAGAATTTTCAGAAATTCCAAAGAAGGCAGGTTTTACACAATAGGGCATTTCGTCTTTGACAGGACTAAAAGCAAGACTGCCATGTATGTTGCAGATATCTTCTCCAGCGCAATTCTATTTGGCTGGTTATTGACGGGTATTATTGGAGCAGGAAAAATAATTGATGATTTTGGGCTGCTATCCTACAATTGGGCTGTAATAATAACTTCTTTTGTTGTTCTTGTTTATCTTCTTATGGCAGGACATAAAGCAGTCATATTAACAGACATTGTCCAGTCTTTTGTTATCTTTTTTCTTCTGATAATAATTACATTTAGCATAGTTGGTTCTGATAATTTTGGAGAAATCCTTTCCTTTCAGGGAGCAAGTGTCGACATAGGAGTTTTTATAGGATTTTTTCTTTTTGGGATATTGAGCGTCTTTTCATATTCAGATAGATATCAGCTGGCTTATGCTGCTAAAAATGAAAGAAATCTAAGGCATGGGCTTGGATTGGCGATTATCCCAATTGCTATAGCTGGTTTTTTCCTTCTTCTTATAGGCATGTTCATGGCTTCAAACTCCCCTGGGCTTGATTCTGGGTTGATATTCACTGAAGCTTTGAGAAACTTTCTTCCTGCTTCCTTGTTGCCTTTGGCAATTGTTCTCTTTTTTGCAGGAGTTATGAGTTCTGCAGATACAAACATTTATGCCATCTCCTCTCATTATGCCATGCATAGAAAGGGAGAGAAAATAAGCAAAGTAAGAGCAGGAACTATCTGGCTGACAATAATAACCTCTATTGTTGCAATTTTATTTCCTAATGTGGTTGATGTTTCAATTTTAGCAGGAGGAATTTCCTTGACACTTTCTTTTGGCATGGTCTATCTGATTGCTGGGGGAAGAAAGGCATCTCGGTTTGTCATATCTTCCTTTTTTGCTTTGATAGCCGTTATTATAGGAATCTTAATTTTTGGTATTGAACCAATCTTGGCTCTTCCTGTTTTATTTGCTGGGGCAATAGGTTTATTGTTCAGATGGAAGAAATTAGATTAAATCATAAATTTCCTGTAGGGAAATCTCAACAACCGCGAGAGGCATCTTCAATCCTGACTTGTTTAGAGTCAAAGGATGGACTTCCCCTAAATATCCGATTGGCTTGTCGTTCATGATAATCTCTCCTGTCCTTCCTTCTATCAATCCGTGCCTTACTTTTTCTTTCAATTGGTAATCAAGCCCGAGGGACGAGAACAGATAGTCCAGATGCTGTTTTGCATCCGTGAAGTTTCCAGGCGTTATTCCGATTAAGAGAGAGTCATTTTCTTTTATTCCTGTCTCTGACTTTTCCTTTGCATGGAAGACCGGGCCAATCTCAAATATTTTTTGCGGATATTCTGTGTCTACATTCTCTGATAGAATTCTAAGGGCGGGAATGAACAGGTTTGGGCGGAGAATCTTGTAGTCTGTTTTTGAGTCCAAAATTTCAAGTGGCTTTTCTACTTTCATCAGTTTTGCTTCCTCTGATTTTATTAAATGATATGTTGAAATCTCATTCATGTTCAGCCCTATAAGGATTTCGGCTATTCTCGCCTTTATCTTTTCCGTCTTTAGTTCTTCTGCAGATGTTGGGATATTTGGTATTTCAGATTTGAATTTGTCATATCCGTAAGCTATTGCTATATCTTCTGCTATATCAACTTCGTGCAGAATGTCTGTTCTCCACGCAGGACTGTAAACATAAGGGTATTTTAGTTCGTGGCCCATTTTTTCCAGCAGTACTGAGATATCTTTCTGATTAAGATGCAGGCCGAGAAGTTTGTTTATATTTTCAATGGAGATTCTAGTTTTTTCAGGAGAGAGATCTGGGGTGACAATTGGTTTTGAATCCTGTATGCTCATCTGATGGATGCTTGCCCCCATATCTGCGAGAGTAGTAATTATTATGTTAAGAGTTTTCTTTAACAGTTCCAGGTCGTGTCCGGAGCATTCTATAAACGCAGATTTTGTTTCTTCGGTTATTCTTCCTGTCTCTGAACTGTTTATTATCGGAGGCATTGAAAGTATTTTTGAATCTGCATCCAGAAATACAGGATACTTCTGGCAGCCTTTCAGTAAATCTGAATATTTTTTTCCTGCAGGATGTTTTTTTAAGATTTGGGAGGCAGTCATCTCTCCGGAGTCCAGTGGAGCAAATCTTATCTCTCCCGGCTTTAATGCAGTATATCTTATCGGAAGCCTGATTTTTTCAAGCGGATAAATTCCGATAGCTGCTTTTTTCCTGTTTCTTCCAAGAGTTATGTGAAGCTTTTCCTGAAGATCTATTATTGATTTTATTCTCGCGTTATCCAGAGATAAGTTTTTTGCTATTGCGCAGACTGTATATGGCCTGATTGTTTTTACTTCCTTGTCTATTACAACCTTTTCATCTTTTTCCGGCTTTTTTAGCTTGTATTTTTTCAATCCTGTATCTTTTCCAAGGAATGATTTAAGCGCCCTCACAAATCCTTCCAGAGATATAAGGTCAGGGCGGTTCGGGAAAACTTCTATTTCAATCTCATTCTTATCTGCATTTTCTAGAGGAGTGCCTAAAAGACTTATTTTTTCCAGGATTTTTTCGTCAAGCTTTATGTGCTTCTCGAATTCACTTCTTTGAAATCTTACGTTTGTCATTTTATAACCGCCTTCTTTTCTCTAAGCCTTTTTAAATCATTTTTATACAATTCTCTAAGGTCTTTTATTTTGTGCGCTTCCATCATGAGCCTGTCAAATCCAGGGCCCCAGGCAAGCACAGTGCAGGGCTTTCCTAAAAGGGGAATGGTAACTTCAGGCCTGAATATTCCGGCCCCTCCTAATTCAAGCCAGTTCTTTTTTTCAGGATGAAATGCGTGTATTTCAAGGCTTGGCTCCGTGTAGGGGAAGTATGCCGGAGTAATCCTTATTTTCTCAAATCCCATTTTCCTGTAAAACTCTTTCAAATATCCAAGAAGGTGCCTGAAGTTTGCGTCTGGATCTATGACTATGCCTTCCGACTGATTGAATTCAAATCCGTGGCTCCAATCAACAGTCTCGTTTCTAAAGCATTTTCCTATCGCGAAATACTTCCCAGGAATTTCATCTTCTTTTAATTCAGACAGCTTTTTGGCAGATAAGGCAGTAGTGTGAGTTCTTAATACAATTCTTCTTGCATCATTTTCCTCCCACTTATATCTCCATCCTTTGCTTGAATCCAGGCCGGATTCGTGGGCTTTTTTTACAGCATCCAGGATTTTTTTTTCTGGAAGGGAGCCATGTATTTTTTTTATGAAGAAGGTGTCCTGCATCTCTCTTACCGGATGGTCTTGTGCGGTGAAAAGTGCGTCAAAGTTCCAAAATGATGTCTGCACAAGGCCGCCCGACATTTCTTTAAACCCAAGGTCAAGCCATATTCTTCTTCCCTGCTGTATTGACTGATTTACAAAATGCCTTTTTCCGCCTGATATTCTTGGAACGGCCGAGCCGATATCATATTTTCTGAATCTCTGCTTTTTTAGCGGATTTTTTATCATTTCTGTAGTGACTTCTTCTGCAAGATCTGATTTTATCTCTTTTCCGGAAATTTTCTTCCCATCTTCAGTCAGCTCAAATGAAACTGATGACTGCTCCTTTATTTCTATAATGTCCTTTCTGTTCCTCAGTTCCTGAAGAGCAGCATCATGGTCTCTGGAAAGCCGCGATTTTTCTATAGGGAGGATATCTATTAGCTTTTCTTCAGAAGTTTTTTCAGCAAGCCCCCCCTTTGCAATCTTGAGGAATATCTTTCCGCTTTTTATCTCTATGAACTCTTTTCTTTTAAGAACCCCAAGAGAAACCTTAAACTCATTGTCTGAAAGTTTTGAAAGATTTTTTGCCTCTTCAAGAGAAAGTATGTTTTTTGAGCTAAGAAGCAGTAGGAGCGTCCTTTCTGGAAGATGATTTTTTTTGTAGTAAATTCCATTGACGCCTAAATCAATGATTGTTTCTTTTTCCTGCTTTAATTTCAGGAGCCCCTTATTTTCAAGAAACCTCAAAGCCCTAAGAACAGAGACCATGTCAAGTCCGGTTTTTTTGACTATCTCCTCAACTTTTAAGCCCAGAAAGGGGATTATTTTTATCTCTAAGGGGGACAGTGAGTCTGTTATTTTATGCATTTCATGTTCCATTTTATCTAAGGAGGGAAGGTGTTAAAAAGTTATTGCTTCATTTGCCTGCTGTGTTGTTGAGCCCAGGGAAAGCATGAGAGAGAAGGCCTGTTGCTTGCTTGTAAAATTAAACACTTTGATTTTTGCCTTTGCCTTTCTGCAAATCTGGATGTTTTGTCTCACTTTCGCAAGCCTTTCGCCTTTTTCTGTTTTAGGCAGTTTAGATATTTCTTCTACGTCAATCCCAATCGCTATCCCGTTTTTGGCGGCAATTTTTGCAAGGACATGATTTAAGCCCGACTCCTGTTTTTTCAGTTTTCCCTTTCCTGTATTCTTTTCAGGAGACAGTAAAACCTGAAATTTTCCGTATTCAAGCATTGCCCTGTTATACTTATCATCTTGAGCTAGAACTACAATGGGTTTTTGTGTTTTCTTTATCTCGTTTTTCGCTCTTTCAATATTTTTTTCTGATATCATTCTTTAATCTCTGTTCCTATGAACTTTTTACCGTTTAGATAGTTATTCAGGTTTTTCATATCAGGCCCAAAAAGATAGGCAGGAGTTTTATTTTTTCTTATTATCTTTGCGGCATTTTGATCTAGGATGAAATGCTGTCCTGGCTTGTAAGGAATCTTTGACGCCATCTCATCAAATGATTTCCACGAAATTGTCCTGATAAATTTTGCTTTTTTATTCTTCAGGGGATTTGATGTATAGAGCCCGGAAACATTTGACAGATTTATCAATTCCGTTTTGAAATATTTTGCCAGCTTGGCCGCAGTTCCATCAGTCGTTTCTTTTTCTGCATATCTAAGGGCACCGCAAAAGACAACTTTATTTTTTTTCAAATTGCTCCTGACTTCTTTCATACTCATTGGAACTGATTTGTTGGCCTCATCCCCGAAAAATTGAATCATCACATTCGAATTCATCCTTGTTGCCCTTATACCCGCAAGAGACTGTTCCTTTATTGGCTTGCCCTCTTTTTTCAGGAGAAATATATATTTTCTTGCTATGCTCCCCCCTCCGCATACAACAACAAACTTGTTCTTTCCATAATTTTTTCTTAGGACTTTTTTGAAGCTTTCGAGAAGAGTATAGTCCACTTTTTCAGGGATTATCAGGGATCCTCCGAGAGAGATTACTCTGACCTTTTTCATCCCAAAAGTAGGTTAGTGCCTTTTTTAATTGTGTTGTTGCAGTATAAGAATGTTTTTTAATCTTCCTTGAGAATTGTTTTCATGGATTTACCCGAGGATGATTCTGAATTCACTAACCCTATTACGAGCAGGAGGTTTGGTCTCGACAGAATGCCTGAATATTTTATGGCTAGGATGCAACAGATATCTGGCGCGAGATTTAGCCCCGAGGTGATGCATGTAAAGACTGACACGGGAGGCCGCTTGCCTGGAGAGGCCCCTAAATCTATTTTTTACAAAGGTTATGAGATAAGGATGGGAGTTGTTGATGATGAAAAGTTTTGGGTGGGCATTTATCATCCTGAAAGGAAAGTGGAGCCTGACTCAAGAGTGGGGAAGGCCCTTTTTGCCCTTAATTCAAATACAGTAAATCATTCGGGAGGCAATTCTTATGCTGTCTTTTTTTCAAATGGCAGGAGATCCGGGAGCTCTATGGAGAATTTTCTTGTTGCAGAGTATAGAAAAAGGCTGGATGATCCTGACACTATAACTCTTGGGATATTTACGGGCCTTAGGGGTGTTGTCAAGGCTATTTATGAAGAGGATAAGCAGCTGCGGTAAAGCTTATATAGAATTACCCGCTTTCTTTGGAATGAAAGATAAAAAATATTACGCCATTTATGCTCTTGTTGTTCTCGGATTTCTTTTTATCGCTTTCGCTTCGCCTACAATGCAGATTACAGGAACGGTTGTTGCTGACTTTGAGGGTAGGGCCTTTGAGCAGGGAGAAATTGTTACAGGAAAATTAAGAATTGATGTTAGTGATGAAAATCTTCCTTTGGCTTCTATTGTTGAAATTCGGTTGGGTGATCAAGTATCGGAAATTCCCCTTTATCAGCTTTTAAGTGACGTAGATGAAGCAAAAATAACAGATATCAATTATTATCCTGCGGTCAGGACAAATATTGAGTTCATAGTTACAGATAAAGTTCAGTTGAGTCCATCTATTATTGACTATTTTACCGGGAGAGTAGCAGCTGTATCGCCGCCTCCCGCAACCAGTGTAGGGGGTTCTTCCGGGGGAGGAACTGATTCTGTTGGAGGGGGTGTTTTTGCTGTTGATAGCTTTGTTGTTTTTTCGGAAGGAGATGGCTCAGTCTCCTTTGAAGACTTGAATATCATAGATGCTAAGGTGAATGATGCTTTCCTCCTTGATGGCACAGTTCTGGATGAGAAGTTCATAAAGATATCCATAATAGACAAAGATACCGTTGAGATAAAGAGTACGTACAACGAGCAATTAAGGGGGTTTAAGGAAGGAGATATAGTTGACATCCCTCTCGCAGTTTTCCGCCTTGCCGCACAGCCTGGAGAGATGAAGGTGCTTATTAAACATTCTAGAGGAGACCAGATTAAGAGCACAAGGGTTTATGTTCCTTATAGCGGAACTGAAAAAGAGGTCTTTTCCTCGAGTGAAACAGAGCAGCAGTTTCTTCTTGATTTTATAAGCTCTTCAAGCAAGGAATGTGGGGAGACAGTCTGCAGAATAGATGAATGTGTTTCTCCCAATGTTGATGCTGGCAGTGTGCTGGAAGGAAAAGTTGAAGACTCCCTTATAACAAGAATTGTCTGCTCAAATTCCTGTGAAACACAAGAAAGAATAACTTCGTGTGAATCCGAAGAGAGAGAATTCAAGGTCTCAAGAGTCCCTTCTGATGATGGGAAAAAAGTTGAAGTAGCAGATGATTCAGGTGAGCCTGTTGCAGTTCTTGAAGTTTCCGATAAAAGGCTGGATATAAGTTTTTCCCAGTTTTCTTAATCAGCTTAATTTTTCAAACGGTGCTCTTTTCTGTATTGTGAATCTTGTGTCAACAAAATCTGAAATAACTGCTGTAAGGAGGAGGTTTCCAAGAGCCGCCCTGAACACTCCCTTTATCAATGGAATTCTTGTTTTTTCTGAGAAAGAACTTATTATTTTCTCTATCTCTTCCTTGTCAAGTTCAGTTCTTGTTTTTTGTGTCTGGTTTCTTACTTTTACAAGAATCTCTTTTTTAGGCCCATAGCATTCTATTTGATTTACTCTTGGATCTGCTACGAAAAGATTAAGCTTTCCAAGATCCATATGTCCTGGGAGGGGTTTGATTACAGGGATTGGTCTTCTCTCTATAGATGCTGAAGACATTGCTTTTGTCCTCGGAGATGCAACCATATTAATCTGCTGTGGAGCTCGGGGCGTATATTTTTCTCTTTCTTTTTCCTGTTCTTCAAGTATCAATTTTCTTTCTTCATCAGATATAGAATTTAAGATTAATTGTCTTGTGAATTCCCTTAAAAAAAACCATCGCAAGTCGCTTTCCATTTTCTATCAGAATCCTGCAACATTCTCTGTTCCTGATGAGCCGTACATTCTTTCTCTCAATTTCTGCTCCATAAGTGTCAGGCCCTTTGCGAGCACTTTGTTCTGCTCAAGCAGTTTGTCTATTTTTTGCAGAAATTCGTGGTCTTTTGAAGCCATCTCTATTGCAGGACTTTTAGCAAATGTCTTTGCGGATGTTTCAAATAATGCCAGCAGGTGTGTGACCTGTTCAGCAAGCCCATCAAACTTTTCTATGAGATTTACATGCAGCTTTTGGAGTTCAACCATATTTTCAACCAGCTTGTTTTCAAGCTTCTCTGTTTTGGAAGATTTCTTAGCAGATTTATCTTCGGATGCCCTCTTTTTTGACATAGCTAATTCAGTCAGAAGATGTTTATAAAATTATCTAGAGTAAAGCTTAAAACTGCCTATTATATAGGTTCAGAGAGGGCGCGTAGTTTAATGGCAAAATATCTGGCTCCAGACCAGAAGCTCGGGGTTCGATTCCCTGCGTGCCCATAATATGGAATCGAACGTACTCGCAGAACAAGTTCCGCGGTACCCTCGCTCAAGAATTCGCTGCGGGATTCCCTGTGTGCCCATTTATAATTTTTTTATTGATTTAATTTCCTCGTCACTAATCGAAGAACCCTTGTACTTTGTTGCGTAAAGCAATGCTTCCAGGGCCCTGTTTCCTTTCAGATTTGTCAGGTTTTTTTTATGTGCCACGAAAACAATTTCAGGGGAGCGGATAAACCTGAAATTCCCAAGTTTTCTAAAGTCATTGTTTGCTATCTTGACCTTTCTATGAAGCTTCTTGGACATAAGGGACTCAAGATTCTCCGGCTTTTCAAATAATGTTCTGGTAGTCCTTTCATCTATGGCTATTATATTCTCTATCTTTCTGTCTGAAAGAATTTTGCTTAAGGCAAGGCAGGATGATTCGGCCTCACTCACAATCCTGATATACTCTCCATCTGTTTTTAATGTTGAATTTATTACTGAAAGGACTTTTTTTGTTTCCTGGCTTAAAGACTCAGCGGTAATTCCAATCTTTTCGGGAAGGCAGATTATTCCTCTTTCAATCAGCTGTTGCGCCCTTAGTGCACCAAGCTCAAACCTTTTTATCCTTAGAGGGTAATCAACGACCTCTGTTTTTACAGAAGGAGTGATTATGATTTCCATATCTTTTGACTTTAGTTTTTCAAATATGTATAGAAGTGAATTCATTGAGAGGTTTATTATCGGCCCTGAATCCAGAATGAGGATTTTCATGCAAAAAACTCCAGTGCCATTTCAGCTCTTTTCTTTCCGCTTATCGTTGTTTTGTAAGGGTTATTGTTCACTGTTTTCTGCCCGACATATTCAGATAATTCCCATCTTGTAATCCCGAGCAATTTTGCTGTTTGCGCCAGAGAAATCCCATGCTCATACAATTTTGATGCCTTGTTTATAGCCGCTTTTCTTAAAACGTCCTGGATGTAAGGCTTAAGGTTAGAGAACGAGGACATTAGTTTTACAGATTTTTCCAGGTGGCTGCTGAAACTTTCAACCCTTCCTTTTTCCAGAGCATCGATGGCAAGTCCGAGAGCCGAAGATATTTTATCTACAAAAGAATTCCAGCGCCCAATTTTTAGTGAGTCTTTTCTTGAAACCACTTTACTTATTGAGTAAATCGTGACTGCTACACTTATTGAGTCTGTATCCTGATAGACTGAAGCTGAATGTATGGTTTGATCCGATAATTGCTGGAGCTTGGAGGCATTATCTGTCCTTATTGCCTGTATGGCCTCTTTAAGAACATAAATTATGTGCTCTTTTTCCTGCATGAATGAACCAGGAAGGAGTTGTATATAAAGTTTATTTGTTTTGTTCTTTTGAAATTTAGTTTCACAAGATTAATAAAGATTAAATTGCTTTAGATATAATGAATGTTCTTTTAGACAGCAGTTTTATAATCTCCTGCGTGAGGGCAAGAATTGATTTTCTTTCGCAGCTTGAAGAGCAGGGCTTTAAAGTGCAGGTTCCGCGTGAAGTTTTGCAAGAGATGAAGGATTTGAAGATGAGGGACAAGACTTCAAGGGAAGACAGGATTTCAATTGATGTTGCCTTGGAGATGTTTGAAAGAAGAAAAGTAAAGAAAATGAGTATAGGGGTGGAAAGTGTTGATGACTTTCTTATAAAAAAGGGAAATGAAGGATATTATATTGCGACTCTAGATGCAGGCATAAAAAACAGAATTCCTAACAAAGTAGTTATTTTCAGCTCTAAGGATAGGGTAGGAATAGAAGGGCAATAAAAATAAGAATGACGAGAATAAGATGTTTTCGAGTCTAAATATTCTTTTTTGAGGCGAAGATTTAAAAACCCAATTTTTCTTTGAAAGATAGGATGTTCTATTTGGCAGAAGTTGAGGATCATGTAAGAGTTGAGCCAAGGCATTTCGGCCTTCCTACTCACGAGTCTATTGAAAAACAGCTCAATGAGAGTTATGTTGATTCTGTCTCAAAGGATTTAGGTTATGTTATTTCTGTTGTCAGCGTTGAAGACGTTGGGGACGGAGTGATAATCCCCGGGGATGGAGCCGCTTATTATAAATCAAGGTTTAAGGTTTTGGTGTGGAAGCCTGAATTGCATGAGCTTGTCTATGGGACAATTGCAGAGATAGCGAGTTTCGGAGCCTTCATGGATATGGGGGTTATGCAGGGAATGATTCATATAAGCCAGACTATGGAAGATTATGTTTCGGCCACAAAGTCCGGAACCCTGTCAGGAAAAAGCACAAAGAGGAGCTTAGGGAAAGGAGATAATTGTGTTGCTAAAATAGTTGCTATAAGCTACAAGTCAGGAGAGCCAAAAATTGGGCTGACAATGAGACAGCCTGGGCTCGGAAAAGTAGAATGGGTTGATGAGGATAGAAGGAAGAAGGAGAAGTCTTCCAAGCAAGTTGATAAGAAGGAAAAGAAGGGGGGAAAGAAGTAAATGGCAGCAGAAAAGGCATGCAAATCATGCAGGGCTGTTTTCACGGGATCTAAATGCCCTAAGTGTGGAAGCACGGAGTTTATAGACAGCTTTAAAGGGAAGGTCATAATTTTGAATACGGAAAGTTCTGAAATAGCAAAGAGCCTGGGTCTTAAAGAGAAAGGTGAGTTTGCTGTGAGGCTAAGATGAATATTGAGAGAGAATTTAGAAATAATCTATTAAAGAGAAAGGAGATTGAGCTTGAAGTTGAAAGCGAGAGCAATTCGGGATATGAGGGTATAAGAAAGATTATTGTTGAAAAATTTGGTTCTGATGGAAGTTTAGTGGTTGTTAAGAAATTGGCAGGAAATTTTGGAAGCAATAAGTTTCATGCAAGCGTGTTTATCTATGATTCACAGGAAGCTATAGGCAAAACAGAGATTAAAAAGAAGGAGAAGAAGAAATAATGGGAAAGAAAAAGAAGGGCGGGGATAGCAAGGGAAAGAAGGCCCATAAAAATAAGCCGACGTCAAAAAAATATAAATTTTATACTATAGAAGGCACATCAGTAAAGAGAAAGCAGCATTGCCCAAGATGTGGGCCGGGAGTATTCCTGGCTGATAGAAAGGACAGGAAGCATTGTGGCAAGTGCGGATATACTGAATTTGTCGGAAAAGCTGACAAAGTTGCAGTTAAATAAGAATTTTTCACCTCTTTACTCATTCGGATATGTTGTTCTGCCTTATTTCAAGGACTTTCTTGAACAACCTTGAAGAATGTTATCTCAAATCTGATATCTCAATTTTTATAACCCTGGAAGAGGAGGTCCCATCCAGCTAAAATAGACAGATGAGGCGTCCTCTTCTGGGGAAAAAGAGGTGATAATAAAATGTATTTTTACTGGTATTTAAACTTTTCGGTGTGTTGTAACTAATAAATAGGAACAGCAAGAATTTTGTTGTCTTTTTTGGATGGGAAGAGTAGTTACTACTTCTTTTAGAATTACCTTTTAAACGAACTTATCTGCGGTTATTTCAGTTTAAACGAACCTATTTATGATTTTTTGTGAGAACTTATTTAAGCCCTCTCTCTTAATTAATTGATGCTTGATGAGGAAAAAAAGGGCGAAAAGGCAGAAAAAGTAGGCCAGGAGCAGATTCATGAGCTGTTATTTGGGGAACAGTTAAGCTGGCAATCTATTATTTATGATCTTGTAAATTCGGAGCAGTTAAATCCGTGGGATATTGATATCGCTTTTCTTGTTGATAGGTACCTCGAAAGGGTGAAAGAGCTTGAAGAGGCCAATTTCTTTGTTTCATCAAAGGTCTTGCTCGCGGCCTCTATTCTTCTTAGGATGAAATCGGATGTCCTTTTGCATGAGGAGATACCCGGGCTTGATGTCATTCTTTTTGGGAAGAAGGAGGAAAAGAAATATGTTCAGGAAAGAATTGAGCTTGAAGACGACCTTCCATCCCTTATTCCAAGAACTCCTCTTCCGAGATTCAGGAAAGTTACTCTATCCGAGCTTATGAGCGCCCTTGGTGATGCAATAAAGACAGAAAACAGGAGAATAAGAAAAGAAGTGGTTCTCAAAAAATATGAAATGGAAATGGAAGTCTCTCTTCCAAAGAAAGTTTTTGACCTGGAATCAAAAATAAAAGAGATATACCAAAGACTTGCAGGTATTTTTGAGAAGAGGAGCGAAAGATTTCCATTTTCAGGGTTGGAGCATAAGGATAGGGAGGAGAAAATACACAATTTTGTTTCTCTGCTGCATCTTGATAATCAGCAGAAGATATGGCTTGAACAGGAAGGCAATTTTGAAGAGATATGGATATGGCTTAAGGCATTGTACGAGGAAAAAAACAAGGAAACAATCGATAAAATGAGAAAAGAGGCCATGGAGGAGTTAGAAGAGATAGAGGAAGCAATTATCCAGGAAGAAATTGATAACGATGAGATGGGAGATGTTGAAGAGATTACTGGCTTTCCGAGAAGAGTAGAATGATTACTTTTCCAATTTTTTGAGAATCTGTTTTTCAGTCAGTAATGACTCTTGGCCTTTTTCCATATCTCTAAGCTTGTACTTTTTGCTTTTCATCTCTTCTTGCCCTATAAATATTGCATATGGAATTTTGTATGAATTTGCGTAGTCCAGGGCTTTTCCCGGCCTGTTGAACGAGAGTATACATGAAATATTATTCTTTCTTAATTTTTTTGCAAGGTTTATTGCTTCTTTGTCCTGTTCTATGGAAATAACTATTGTTTTGGTTGGTTTTGGCTTTATTTTTGCAAGAGAGGTGAGCCTTTCAAGGCCGAAAGATATTCCTACTGCAGGAATTTCCCTGGCAAGATACTTTCCTACTAATTTATCATACCTTCCCCCGCCTGCAATTGAGCTTTTCTGGCCTTCAGCCGTTATTTCGAATATGTTTCCTGTGTAGTATGAGAGCCCCCTCATTATATATGGATCAAATTCAACTTTAAAGCCGTAGGCCTTTGCTTTTTCAAGCAAGGAGGAAATTTCTTCCGCTCCGTCAAAAAGATTTTTTACAAAGAAATCCATGGGCTTTTCCATAAGCTTGAACAGGGCGAGAACCTGATTTGTGTCAGCATACTTTCTGATATTGCCTTTTACTTCATCTTCCCCGATTTTGTCAATCTTGTCAAGCTCTTTCATCACAGAATCTTTGTTTTGTATCTTAAGGCTTTCAAGTATGGAAATTATTAGCTTTTTGTTGTTGACTTTTATTCTTGGCTTTATTTTAAGCTCTTTCAGGATGTCTGAAAACGCCGCAAGGCAGTCGACTTCTGCTTCTGTGGATGAATCCCCTACGATATCTATATCGCATTGTGTAAATTCCCTGAATCTGCTTGAAGAAATCGGCTCGTCCCGAAAAACGGAGCCAATCTGGTATCTTCTGAAAGGAAGCTTGAGGTTTGGATTTTGCTTTAAAATCCTGGCTAGCTGGAATGTGAATTCATAACGCAATCCAAGATTTCTAGACCCTCTATCTTTTAATCTGAACCTGTCTGATACGGCTTCATCTTCTTCCAGGTTGCCAGAGCGCATCAATTCGTCGTATTCTATTGTAGGTGTTTCAATTGGCTGGAAGCCGTAGAGTCTGAAATATTTTTCCATAATCCTTCGCACAGCTGCCCTTTTCTGGCTTTCGGGAGGAAGAAAGTCCTGGAATCCTTTTGCTACTGCAGGCTCAAAGTTCATTTTTGTTTTCTCCTTTTGTATTGTGGAAGCATATAAGTGGAAGGAGGGAATCGAACCCTCGCTTTCAGCGCCACAGACTGACGTGCTACCATTACACCACATCCACCATGTTTAATTGAGAATACAGGGGTATAAAAGATTTATTCTTATAGGGAGAGCGTGAGCTAGAAGAAACGGCACTATCTTGTGGTGCTGATGTGGGGATACCCCCTACAACTCATCGCTATGATTTTCATGAAATTGATAATTTTACCAGGTTTTTAAGTGTTTGGTTTAATTTATATACTTCCCACTCTTCATGAAAATATGGCGAGAGTTATGGTAAAAAACAGGGCTCTGGCGGTTTTTCTGCTGGCTATCCTTCTTATTGTTTTTGTGGCTGTTGCTTATTATTCTACAAATAAGATAAGCGGGCGTGCTGTTCTTGGAGAGAATGAAACTGCCTGCCAGGATGACTGGAGAGTATGTTCTGATGGGAGTTATGTTTTCAGGAATCCTGATGCCAACTGTGAGTTTGACCCGTGCCCTTCGGGGGATTTTGAATCCTGTTCCGGGCTTGGAGAGGAGGATTGCGCCGCAAATGAACTTTGTGAGCCTGTGTATTTTTTTGCAGGGTGCAATGATGATGTATGCAATAGCCCAAAAACCTTTGACAAATGCATCGCGAGGTAGGTTTTTAAGTTCTTTTTCGCTCTTAACTGAATGAAGTTCAACTTTTACGCTCTCAAACTGTCAGGGATTATGATATTCATCTTCCTGCTTCAGATGATTCCGGGATTCACAGAATTCTTTCTCCTAAATTCGGGTTCCTGGACCCAAGTCTGGAGGTTTGTTACATCCATTTTTCTTCATGGAGGAATAGCCCATTTATTCTATAACCTTTTTGCTCTTGCCCTGTTCGGGAGCATTCTTGAAAGGATTGTGGGGGGCAAAAAGTTTCTTATTACATTTTTTGTTTCGGGAATTTTGGCAAACATAGTCAGCGTTAATTTTTATTCCTCTTCTCTTGGTGCGAGTGGAGCAATATTCGGGATTATTGGAGCACTGATATTTGTAAGGCCCTTGATTCCGGTCTGGGCATTCGGGCTGCCAATGCCTATTTTTGTTGCAGGAATATTGTGGGCTGCCGGAGATGTGATTGGAATCTTTGTCCCGTCGAATATTGCAAATATCGCACACTTGTCCGGAATGGCTTTTGGTTTGATTCTTGGGGCGATGTTCAGGGATTGGAAAAAGAAGAAGAAATCGAGATTGTCTATTGACGAGAATGAAGTCAGGAGATGGGAAGACAACTGGATGTGAATTATAGGAAAAATTTAAATAGAAAATTATCCTTTGATATGGAATTAAAATGGAGGTGAATCGTAATGGCTGCAAGAAGAGCTGCTAAAGCTGCAGGAGCTAGAAGGGGTAGCAGAAGAACTACTACAAGAAGGACAACAACTGCAAGAAGAAGCACTGCAAGAAGAAAAAGATAAATCCTCCTAGATTTATTTTTCTGTTGACTTTTTTGTTTTACCTTCATTTATTTTGTTTTTTATGTTGTGTGTGAACTATAGAAATTGTTTTAAATCGTGAATTCGGAAATTTTAATGGACTTTTTTTCATGTACAGAGGAAGAGCTTGCAAAGATTCTTGCCGAAAACGGAGAGATGTATGCTGCAGGGGCCAGATTTCTCGAGGGTCTCAAGAACAAGGGAGTTTTATCTAAGAGCCTGGATGATTCTGTAGATGATGCCCTTAGAACTCTGAAATCCGCCAATAATATAGCAACCCCCAGGGCGCATACTATATTTTTGAGGTTCATGACAGCTGGGCTGAAGAACAGGGAGGCTATGGGATAGGCTTCGTTGTCTATCAGAAAGTCGCAAATGAAATGTTTGAAAGAATAGGACTTTGTCCTGGGGATCCAGCAGACAGCGAACAAGTTGCTGACACCCTTCTTGAGGAGAGAGTAACAAGACTATTCACTCTTAATATTCCTTTTGGAGGATATTGCGGGCTGGATAGCTATATAGATGACGATGGGGATTCTGTTAACTATAGAGTTGTTGAAGAGCACGACAGGGAATATTTTATGGAAAGGGGAATTGAGATTTTAGTTACAGAACCTTAAATTTGATTGAAAATTGATTCTTATTCGCCATACACATTCCCAGAATAATTTGAGCTATACGGGTTCGATCTATCCATTCTTGCTCCCGCTTCTAGTCCTCTAGGGATAAACCCTATTATATAGTCTAAGGGTTGTATTTTTCCATCTTGGATACAACCTTGCAGAGTCATACTTCCAAGTCCAAGCAATCCTGCCAGTCCAATTTTTTTAGCTGTTTCTCTTAACTTGTCCATCCCTGTTTTGGGCCAATCAATTATTTAAAGATTATTAAAGATAAATCAGGTAATGCCCCTGCCGGACTTTCCTAAAATCAGGGTATTATGTGTAAGTTTTTTAGAAAAGTTTGTGGTTTAGAACCATTTTTTGCCTCTCTTTCTCAACTATTTTTACCAAAGTATGCATCCATTCAGGATCATTCTGGTCTAAGTCCTCTTCTCTTAACTCTTCAAGAATATTTAAATCTTCCATAGAGATATTTATTATTTCTATTTTTAAGTCATAGGATAAAGAAATTCTGAAAATTTTCAGGAAAAATTCTGAAGAAAAAATTAAGCTTGATTCATAAAAAATTCATAAAATTTTCTTAAAAAATTTCACTAGGCAATATAAAAACTTCATACATTAAAGAAAATCATGGAGGAAAAAAACATAAGACTTTTGCCACTGATTGCACTCTGCTCTCTTTTGCTGATTTTTACAGCAGACATTGTGCTGGCGCAGGTTAATTTTGGAGAAGGGCCAAGTCCTGAAGAACAGGAGCTGTTCGACCAGATTTTAGAGCCTATAATGAAAATCTATAATCTGGTAAAATACATAGCAACAGCGATAGCAGGAGTGATGGCTTTGTTTGCCGGGGTTACTTACATGACAAGCGGTTCGGACATAAAGAAGAGAGAAACGTCCAAGAGCATGGCCATGTATATTGTAATAGGCCTTGTAATAATCTGGGCGGCGCCTTTTGTGGTTCAGCTCATAGTTGGTTAATATGGAAAGAATAAGCAACCTTTTTCTTATAGCTGGAAGCTTGGCTCTGCTAATAGGCACGGCAGGGCTGGCTTCTGCCTGTCCTGATTTAGAATGCAGGAATTTCACAGAGCAGAAGAACAGAGACTGCAGTTACATTCTGTCGCAGGGATTTAGTGAAGGAGACCAGGCATGGAGCATGCTTCGCCTTAAGAAGGAAATTCTGCAGAAATTCCCGCAATTGAGGGATAAATCTTCAGCTAAATTCATCTATGAAATGCACGTCTGCAGGAATTATGAGGATTTTAAAAAACATATAGCTGATTTAGAAAAGACGAAAATTGTCCCTATATTATTCCATATTGGGATTGAGGAAAAATGATTCATGATTCTGAAACAGAAGAAAGAATAAAGGCATTTAATCTTGAGCTGGCTTCCATAATGAAAAGCAGGTTTAAAGAGCTTAAAATGCAGGTTAATGGCTCTGGGAAGCCGACAGCTGGGCAGTTAGCCCAGTGCGTTTTAGAGAGTGGGGCAGAGGTACAGAGGCATGGAGAAGAGTTCTTAGAGGAGTATCTGTATAATGAGTTTATGGAGCCTTTGCAAAGGCATCCTGAATATGCAGGATCAGTTATGCCGTTTTATGAGGCGTGCTGTGATAATTTTTAGAGTTAAGGAAACAATGTGTTTCTGCTAAGTGGTAACACTACCGAAAGATTTAAAAAGCTCAATTTT